>QRFC01000036.1_pt1 | contig 133720 bp, 105 predicted proteins | sample 1861061 | NCBI WGS metagenome assembly QRFC01 (sample SAMN09711282, study PRJNA482702) | Human gut metagenome, whole genome shotgun sequencing project.
ATAACCGGTGTAGCCTTCACGCAGCGAAGCTGTTGGAATAAATGCGACTTTTTTATTTTCAATTTCTTCCTTTATCAGACTTCCTACACTTGAAAAGTGAGAACATAAAAACAGTTTCATCAATATTCTCCTTTATATATAAATTCTTATTTGTTGAACTAAGCCGTGTATACCATACTCTCCAATGATAGAACGCCCTGATATAGCGAAATTTTGCCGTTTTCCAGCGTACGTGCGTACACACTCCACAGGAATTCTAAGGGGCCTGCCCCCTTAGCACACGGACTTTGGAATAAAGTCTAGTGTTTTACGCCTTGCCAGAGGTGTACAGGCTCTCGGTATGCACGTACGAAGCAATTGCCATCAATGCCCCATATAAGTGGCGATCAAGTTCGCATAAAGCGACCTTGATCCCGCAAAACAAAAGGCAGGATACCATCACCACGATGATGCCCTGCCTCTGTTCGTTCCTGTTTACCGTTCCGAGTAGTCCTTCCGCAGAATTTCCGATAAACAAAAAACGTACCCGAACCCTTTCTCGTAAAGAATCGGGTTCGAGTACGAACTGAATGCTGGAGCAATAAAAAACCACCAGAAAGGTGCCTGTCCCCTTTGTGGTGGTTTTGGGCCAGCCCTAGAGCGTGTGGCCGTAAGCGTCGGCAGCCTTGATGGCGGCGGCGAACTTTTCGTCGGTGAAGGGCTCGGGGTTGCCCTGCTTCCACTCGTTGGTGGCGTGCGCGAACTCGCACAGGGCAGGGATGTCGGCCTCGGAAAGGCCGACCTGCTCAAGCGTCACGGGTAGCCCCATCTGCTTGTTAAAGGCGGCGTAGCGCTCAAGGTTCTTGGTATCGCCCGTATAGGCAAACAGCACGAGCACGCCCAGGCTCACGACCTCGCCGTGCAGGTAGGAGCCCTCGCGCGGGATGCTGCACGTGGCGTTGTAGAACGCATGCGCCACGCTCGAGTTGTAGTAGTAATCGTTTTGGTTGGTCAGGTTCGAGACATAGCCCGTGTTGACCACGATGTCGAGCGCGATCTGCTTGACGGCCTCGCTCGACAGGTCCTGGCGCACGTCCTCTAGACCCTGCACGCCATAGGTAAACAGCGGCTCGGAGCAGGTGTGGGCGAGTGCCAGGCCAAGTCCGGCGGTGTGCTCCAGGTTGCCGGCGCTCGTGGCGTACTCGACCTCGGGCTGCTTGGACAGGGCATCGCCCACGCCCGCCCAGAAGTACTCCGCCGGAGCCTCGGCGATGATCTTGGGGTTGATGAAGATGTGCGCGGGGCGGTTTGGGTACGAATAGCCCTCGAGCGAGCCGTCGTCGTTGTAGACAACGGCAATGGCGGTCGCGGCCGAGCAGTTGGAGCAGATCGTCGGTACCGTAAAGACGATCTTCTTGAGCTCGATGGCCGCTGTCTTGACGGTGTCGAGCGCCTTGCCGCCGCCGCATGCGATAAGAACGTCGGCTTCTTGGCAGACAGGGGAGTTCACAACCTTGGCGATATTGGCGCGCGTACTGTTGGTGCCGTAGACGCGCGTCTCCAGAATCTCGACGTCGGTGCCCTCCAGCGCCGCTTCGATACCGGGAAGCGCCGCTGCCAGTGCTCGTTTACCACCGATAATCGCGACCTTGGTCGCTCCGTACTCGTCCAGTGCGCCGGGCAGCTCGTCAAAGCAGTCCTCGCCGACGGTGTAGTCGCTCATTCCAATCGTGCGCATAGCAGCCTTCTTTCGTTAGATAAAGTGCTTTCAGGTATTTTGCTCCAAGTGAGTGCTTGCGATCGCGAGAAGTTTCTAAAGTATGAAACCGATGTTGAGGGTTTTTCGCCGGCGTTGACCGTGTTACCATACAGCGCATAAGCGTTGATGGGGACGAGTAGTCGGCCGTCCGCATGCTACAGAGAGCGGGGAGCGCTGAGAACCCGTGCATGCGACCGATGAAAATCACCCCGGAGCTGCGGTCCCAACGGGCGCGCCGCACAGGCACGTCTTAGTAGACATCGCCGAGATGGTCGTCGATACAGACCAGCCGAGTAACGGATGCGAGCGCGCGAATACGCGGGCGAGGGCATCTAAGCTGGGTGGTTAAACGAAGAGCTTTTGCGGGCGTGCAGCCCGTTTGTGGCGCTTCGTCCCAGCTTGTAGGGACGGGCGCTTTTTTGGTGCCCAGAGGGCGTGCGCGCCCATGACAAGAAAGGGGTACCGTGGCAAACGAGTACAAGCAGACGATGAATCTGCCCAAGACCGGTTTTCCCATGCGTGCCGGTCTTTCCAAGTCCGAGCCCAAGCGGCTCAAGGACTGGCAGGACAACAAGGTCTACGAGCAGGTTCTGAAGAAGAACGAGGGTCACAAGAAGTTCGTGCTGCACGACGGTCCTCCGTACGCCAACGGCCCGATCCACATCGGCCATGCCATGAACAAGATCTCCAAGGACATGATCAACCGTTACTGGATGATGCAGGGCTATGAGGTTCCCTATGTCCCCGGTTGGGACTGCCACGGCCAGCCGATTGAGCACAAGGTCGAGGAGAAGCTCGGCACCGAGAAGTTCAACCAGACCTCCACGGCTAAGATCCGTGAGCTCTGCAACAAGTTCGCTGTCGAGAACATCGAGCTGCAGAAGGCCGGCTTCCGTCGTCTGGGTGTGCTCGGCGACTGGGACAATCCCTACCTGACGCTCTATCACCAGCACGATGCCGCCGACATCGAGGTCTTTAAGGCCATGTTCGATAAGGGTATGATCTATCGCGGCCACAAGCCGGTTCACTGGTGCAAGCACTGCCATACCGCGCTGGCCGAGGCCGAGATTGAGTACTCCGACGAGACGAGCCCGTCCATCTTCGTGCGCTTTGAGATGACTTCCAAGCCCGCCGGCCTCGAGGACTTCGACGGCCCGGTCGACTTTATCATCTGGACGACCACGCCGTGGACCATCCCCTCCGACCAGGCCGTTTCCCTCAAGCCCGGCGCCGCCTATGTCGCCGTTGAGCACGAGGGCCGTGCCGAGGTCATGCTCGAGGACCTGGCTCCCAAGTGCTGCGAGGAGTTTGGCTGGGAGTACACCCCGGTTATGGTCGACGGCAAGCCCTATGTGGTTCCCGCCGAGACCTTCCACCACATCCACTACAAGCAGCCGATCTTTGACGGCGTTGAGGGCGTGGCGCTGCTGGCCGATTACGTCGGTGTCGATGACGGTACCGGTATCGTCCACAACTCGCCCGGCCACGGCGTCGACGACTACTTTGCCTGCCTCAAGGAGGGCATCACCGACATCTGCATGCCGGTCGACGACGACGGCAAGTTCTACACCGGTGAGGAGTTTGGCACCGGTGGCCCCTTCAGCGGTATGGATACCGACGAGGCCAACCCTCACATTATCGAGTTCCTGCGTGAGCGCGGCACCCTGGTCCTCGAGAAGAAGATCACGCACAGCTATCCGCACTGCTGGCGCTGCAAGCACCCGGTGCTCTTCCGTGCTACCGACCAGTGGTTTGTCTCGATGGACAAGACTGGCTTGCGCGAGCAGGCTGGCAAGGAGGTCCGCGAGAACGTTAAATGGTATCCGGCGCATGCCGCCAACCGCATTGGCGCCATGGTCGAGCAGCGTCCCGACTGGTGCATCAGCCGTCAGCGCAACTGGGGCGTGCCTATCCCCAGCTACACCTGCGCCGACTGCGGCGAGAAGGTCATGAACGACGCCACGCTCGACGCCGTCATCAAGCTCTTCCACGATAAGGGCTCCGACGCCTGGTTCACCGACGCTCCCGAGAGCTACCTGGGCGAGGCCTGCGTCTGCCCCAAGTGCGGCGGCCATCACCTCAAGGCCGATAAGGACATCCTCGACGTGTGGTGGGATTCCGGCGTTTCCTGGAAGGCCGTCTGCGAGTACCGTCCCGAGCTGGAGTATCCGGCGGATGTGTACCTCGAGGGCTCCGACCAGCACCGCGGTTGGTTCCAGAGCTCGCTGCTTACCTCGGTGGGCGCCAACGGCCACGCTCCGTACAAGGCGGTCGTCTCGCAGGGCTTCACCCTCGACGGCCAGGGCCGTAAGATGTCCAAGTCGCTTGGCAACGTCATCGACCCCAATAAGGTCTGTGACGAGATGGGCGCCGACATCATCCGCCTGTGGGTCGCCTCGGTCGACACCAGCTCCGACGTTTCCATCGACCACGAGATTCTCGCTCGTACGTCCGATGCCTACCGTCGTTTCCGCAACACGCTGCGCTTCCTGCTCTCCGAGCTTGAGGGCCAGTTTGAGCCCGAGACCGACGGCGTCGCTTTTGCCGACCTGCTGCCGCTCGACAAGCTCATGGTTGCCCGTCTGACCCAGGTCCAGGCCGAGGTCGACGATGCTTACTCTTGCTACGAGTTCCCGCGCGCTTACCGTGCGCTTTACGACTTCGTGGTTACCGAGCTTTCCAACGTGTACCTCGACGCCCTGAAGGACCGTCTGTACTGTGAGAAGCCCGGCTCGCTCGAGCGTCGCAGCGCCCAGACCGTGCTCGCCGAGCTCTTCTCGATGCTCATGCGCGACCTGCAGCCGATCTTGTCCTATACGGTCGACGAGGCCATGGCCTATGCGCCCGCCGGCTGCGTCGATCACCAGAAGTACGCCGCGCTGCTCGATTGGTACAAGTCGCCCATCACGGTCGACGAGGCCAACGAGTTTGAGGGCGTGCTCGAGGCTTCACTCGAGCTCCGTAGCGTCGTGACCAAGGCCCTTGAGGATGCCCGCTCCGCCGGCACCTTCACCAAGAGCCAGCAGGTCCGCGTCAAGGCGGTCGTTCCCGCCGAAATGTATGCGCTGCTGACCGGCGACAAGGCCGTCGACCTGGCCGAGTTCTACATCGTCTCCGATGTTGAGCTTACCCAGGGCGAGGAGCTTTCTGTTGCCATCGATGCTGCCGAGGGCGAGTGCTGCGACCGTTGCTGGAACTACCGCACCACCGTCGGCGAGTACAACGGCCACGCTCACATTTGCAAGCGCTGCGCGAATGCCCTTTAAGGCACGGTAACTCGGCATTTTATTTATAGGGAGAATTTAGGCGCCTTCGGTCCATTTGCTCCGCTGAAGAAAAGCGACATTCCGTTATCCGGAATGCCGCTTTCTTTTATGCTGGTTATTTATCTGACGTTAGCGAATGTGTCGTGCGCTCTGCGTGTGGCAATATAAGATGGTTATTTGCGTTAAACGGAATTTGATTATCTGAGGGTAGGGGATTTCTTTGGGTCGTGGTGCGGATATGACGCCGCCTTTGCGTTGGCGGTTGGGTGTTGCTGGTGGGGTGGCGTTGGTTGTGCTGCTTGTTGACCAGCTGACCAAGCTTGCGGTTCGTGCCGTGGGCGACGCCTTGCATGTGACCGTCATCCCCGGTGTTTTCGACTTTATGTTTGTCCGCAATATCGGTGCTGCCTTTAGCATGGGCGAGGGGCATGGCATCGCGTTTGCCGTGCTGGCGTTGGCGGTCATTATCGCTATTGCCGTGTACCTCGTTCGTGCACCTCAGCTCGCCCATCTTGAGGTTGTGGGCATGGCGATTGTTGCGGGTGGTGCTATCGGCAACGCTATCGATCGTTTGGCCTTTGGCTTCGTGACCGATTTTATTGCCACCACCTTCATCGACTTCCCCGTCTTCAATGTGGCCGATATCGGCATTACGGTCGGTGTGGTGCTGGCGCTCTTCGGTTACATGTTCTTGAGCCCCGCGGCTCGTGAGGTCGATGCGACCGCCGAGCTTAACGCCCGTGACGAGGCCCGCGCCAAGCGCAAGGCTAAACAACGTGGGGAGCGTGCCCGCAAGATTCGCGAAAGGACTGAGCGCTAATGGCCGACATCCATATCCTTGTTGCCGACGATGCCGCTGGTCAGCGTCTTGACGCCTATCTGGGCGCCAATGACGGCTGCCCTACGCGCTCTGCCTGCGCACATCTGATTGAGGGTGGGGTCGTAGTGGTCAATGGCGAGACCTGCCTGTCCAAAAAGTACGCCGTGCGAGCCGGTGACCGTATTTCGGTTGATTTGCCCGAACCGCACGATCCCACCGACGTGATTCCCGAGGCCATCCCGCTCGACATTCGCTATGAGGACGACTACCTCATCGTGCTCTCCAAGCAGCGCGGCCTGGTGTGCCATCCTGCGCATGGTCATGAGAGCGGTACGCTCGCGAATGCGCTGGTCTATCACTGCGGTATCGACCATCTGGGCACCGTGCAGGGCGAGGACCGCCCCGGTATCGTACATCGTTTGGATCGCGATACCTCGGGTCTTATGCTTGCGGCAAAGGACGACGATACCCAGCGCGCGCTCCAAAATCTTATCCGTACGCGCACGCTCGACCGCCGCTACATTACGCTCGTTCACGGTCATATCGCCATGGATGAGGGCACCATTAACACCGGCATTGCCCGTTCTACACGTGACCGTGTCAAGATGGCGGTTTCCGATGATCCTTTTGCGCGCCAGGCCATCACGACCTTTAAGGTCCTTGAGCGCTTTGATTCCACGCGCTTTGATGACGGCTATACGCTCGTTGAGTGTCACCTGTTTACCGGTCGCACGCATCAGATTCGCGTGCACATGCGCCATATCAACCACGCCTGCGTGGGCGATCCGCTCTACGGTAAGTGCGATGCGCGTGCCGATCAGGGTCTGACCAGGCAATTCCTCCATTCCTGGCGCGTGGCGTTCGATCATCCCGTGACGGGAGAGCGCATTGAGTGCCGCGACGAGCTGCCGTGGGATCTCGCCGCCGTCCTCGACGACTTAGCCCCGCGTTCGCTTGGTCGCACTACTGCCGGCGACGAAATCGTACCGCAGCTCGGTCTGCTCGAAGCCTAGCCAGTATTAGGTGGTTTCTTGAACTCGGTAAGCCTGCGGTAAGATATACGGTTGTTTACGTAACGCGTTCCTGGGAGCCTGCATGCTCGCCTTTTTACAAACCAACACACCCATCGTGATCTTCAACCAGATTGTCGTCACGCTGCTCACGGTCTGCTTCTTGTACCAGGTGGTCTTCTTTGTCATCGGTGCTCTCCGCGGCGAGGTCGCGCCTCCCAAGGCCAAAAAACTCCACCGGTATGCCTTCTTTATTGCAGCACACAACGAGGAGGCCGTTATCGCCAACCTCGTTCGCTCCATCAAGGACCAGGATTATCCGTCCGAGCTCATCGAGGTCTTCGTGGTCGCCGATGCGTGCACCGATAACACCGCGCAGCTCGCGCGCGAGGCGGGCGCTGTCGTGTACGAGCGAAACGACCTGGCCCGTAAAGGCAAGAGCTGGGTCATGGACTTTGGTTTTGACCGCATTCTTAACGAGTATCCCGATACCTTTGAGGGCTACTTTATCTTCGATGCCGACAACGTTATCTCCCGCGATTACGTCTCCAAGATGAATGACGCCTTTGACCAGGGCTTCCATGTGGTCACAAGCTACCGCAACTCCAAGAACTTTGGCAGCTCGTGGATCTCGGCTGCCAACGCCACTTGGTACCTGCGCGAGGCGCGTTTCCTTAACAACGCGCGTAATATCTGCAAGACGTCCTGCGCCGTATCGGGTTCGGGCTACCTTATCTCGGCTAGCGTTATTGAGGGCATGCACGGCTGGCAGTTCCATACGCTGACCGAGGATATTCAGTTCACCACGTTCTGCGCTATTCACGGCATTCGTATTGGCTATGCGCCGGCGGAGTTCTTTGACGAGCAGCCTGTGACGTTTAAGGCGTCCTGGAAGCAGCGTATGCGCTGGACCAAGGGCTTCTACCAGGTGTTCTTTACCTACGGTAAGCATCTGGTCAAGTCGACCTTCCGCTATCATCGTTTTGCCGCCTACGACATGTTTATGACGATTGCCCCTGGTATGCTGTTATCGCTGATTTCGATGCTCGCCAACGCCACGTTCCTGATCGTCGGTGGTCTTTCGCATGGCTTTTTGGCTACCGAGGTTGAGATGCAGGCTTGTGCCGCCTCGCTCATTATGACCTTCGCGATGATGTATCAGACCTTCTTTATCCTGGCGCTACTTACGACCATCTTCGAGTACAAGCACATTCATTGTGCGCAAAAGTGGCGCCTGGTGACCAACCTGTTTACCTTCCCGATCTTTATGTTCAGCTATATCCCCATCACGGTGGCTGCGTTGTTCCTGAAGGTCGACTGGGTCCCGACGCAACACGCTGTCAACGTTACCCTCGACGAGGTCATGCAGGGCGCTAAATAACCACCACCAAAACCACCACGAAGGGGACAGGCACCTTTGTGGTGGTTTTTGCTTTTGAGTGACTGCCACGGGAGGTGTTCAATGGTCTATATTCCCTTTTGGATCTGCGCCTTTGCCGGTGCGGTGATTGATGTCCGTGAACGGCGGTTTCCCAACGCGCTTGCCGCCGCATGCGCCGTGGCGGCGTTTGCAGGCGTTTGGCTGGACAGGGGCTTGAACACGGCGCTTGACCACGCCGGTCCTGCCGTTATCGTGTGCCTTTCCCTTGTGCTGACCGAGTCGCTTTGGCGGCGTTTCCGCCAGGCCCCCGGCATCGGCATGGGGGATGCCAAGGCGCTTTTCGCGCTTTGCACGCTCGACCCTCTGGGCGGCATCGTGGCATTTGCCGTCGCGCTCCTGGTCCTGGCCCTCTCCTGCCTCTTTACAAAATCGCGCTCCCTGCCTTTGCTCCCGTTTTTGGTGCCGATATTTGCCATAATCGAGGTCGTGGGCTGGACATTGTAACCGATTGCGCATCCTTTTTAAGGAGCATGCCATGGCAACTAATCAAGAAACGGCCGTCATTAAGGCGCGCATGGACCGCATTCCCGCGGCGTTGTTGCCCGAGCTGGTCGAGCGTATCGCCGCCGACCGCGCCTCGGGTGTCGTTAATCCTTATCGATGCTGCGACGACCAGGTCATTCGTCGTATAGATCGCGCTGCCGACAAAGGCACGCTTATGCGTCCGGCGTTTATGCGCGATACCGAAAAGATTCTTCATCTTCCTGCGTACACGCGTTATGCAGGCAAAACGCAGGTCTTTAGCTTTCGCAGCAACGACGACCTGTCGCGGCGCGGCCTTCATGTGCAGCTCGTCTCGCGCATTGCCCGCGATATCGGCCGTGCCCTGGGCCTCAACTGCGATTTGATCGAGGCGATTGGCCTGGGCCACGATTTGGGCCACACGCCCTTTGGCCATGCCGGCGAGCGTTTCCTCAACGATATCTATCACGAGCGTACGGGTCGTTATTTTTTCCATAACGTGCAGTCCGTCCGCGTGCTCGACGCGCTGTACGGCCGCAACGTGTCGCTCCAGACGCTCGACGGCGTGCTGTGCCATAACGGCGAGTACGAGCAGCGTGTCTTTGAACTCTCGGACATGGCGTCGTTTGACCAGTTCGACCGTACCGTCGAGGACTGCATTGCCACGGGCTATGGCGCGATCGAGCACCTGCGCCCCATGACCCTCGAGGGCTGTGTGGTGCGTATCTCGGATATCCTCGCCTACGTTGGGCGCGATCGCCAAGACGCCATCGCGGCGGGCCTGTTGTCACCCGACGCTTTTGACGATGGCCTGGGCGGGGCTTACAACAGCTGGATCCTCACGCACGCTTCTATCGATATCGTTGAGCATAGCTACGGCAAACCGCGTATCGAGATGAGCGAGGACCTGTTTGAGGAGATCCGCCGGGCGAAGCGCGAGAACTACGAGAAGATCTATAGCAAGGGCGGTATCGAAGGCGATTCTGAGGCAGAGTTGCGTGAGGCCTTCGAAAAGCTCTACGACCGTTGCCTGCAGGATCTAAATAAAGGCGACGAGTTCTCTTACATCTTTAAGCATCATGTTTCGCGCATTGAGCAGCAGCTTTCCTACTACGATCGCACGTATGCCTGGCAGGACGACAAGGATCAGGCCGTCGTCGATTACATCGCAAGCATGACGGATGGTTATTTCTGCGAGCTGACGAGCAAATTGTTCCCAGGTCTAAAGTTTCCGCACCGCACCTATATTAACGAACGGTAGTTCGTATCCTTTCGGTATACTGTTGGTCAACAACGATTTTGATTAATGCACGGGATGGCTATGGACGACCTTTTTTCTGCTTCGACGCGCGAGCGCTCCTTTAAAAATGCGCCGCTTGCGGTGCGTATGCGCCCCAATTCGCTCGACGAGTATGTGGGCCAGCAAAAGGCCGTCGGTAAGGGCTCGTGGCTGCGCGCCGCGATTGAGCATGACGTGCTGTCGAGCGTGATTCTGTACGGCCCGGCTGGCACGGGCAAGACGACGCTGGCCCACATTATCGCCAACCATACCAAGAGCGAGTTTGTCGAGGTCAGCGCCGTGACGGGCACTGTGAAGGACCTGCGCCGCGTAATCGATGAGGCTAAGACCCGTCTGAACACCTACGACCGCCGCACCATTCTATTCATCGATGAGATTCACCGCTTCTCTAAGTCGCAGCAGGATGCCCTGCTGCATGCAGTTGAGAACCGTACCGTCATTATGATTGGCGCTACGACGGAGAACCCGTACTTCGAGGTCAATTCGGCACTGTTGTCGCGCGGACGCGTGGTGGAGCTTGAACATCTGAAGGATGAGGATATCGCCACGCTTATTGAGCGTGCGCTCGAGGCACCACAGGGCTTGAACGGAAAGTTTTCTGCCGATGATGATACGGTCAAGACCATCTGCACGCTGGCCGCGGGTGATGCGCGCTCTGCCCTGACGACGCTCGAGCTGGCGAGCGAGATTGCCGTCACGCGTCCCGATACCGAAGGGACGCCAGCGCCGGCGGCGGGGGAGCGTTATCCCATCACCGTCGATGACGTGAAGATTGCCAACCCGCGCCGCGGTTTTTCGTATGACAAAAACGGCGACATGCACTATGACATTATCAGTGCGTTCATCAAGTCCATGCGCGGCAGCGACCCCGATGCCACGATCTATTGGCTCGCGCGCATGATTGACGCGGGGGAGGATCCTAAGTTTATCGCCCGTCGCATTATGATTCAGGCTTCTGAGGATGTTGGCAATGCCGATCCGCAGGCACTTTTGGTGGCACATGCCGCGTTTAAGTCTGCCGAGGTCATTGGCTATCCCGAGTGCCGCATTAACCTGGCTCAGGCTGCACTCTATGTGTGCTTGGCGCCTAAATCCAACGCGTGCGAGGCTTCGATCGATGCGGCGCTGGCCGATATCCACTCTAGTGGGCTTCGCGAGGTGCCGAGTTATCTACGCGATCGCCATCGCCCGGGCAGCGATGAATACGGTGTGTATAAGTATCCGCACGATTATCCCGAAGGCTGGGTCGACCAGCGCTATTTGCCCGAAGGCTTAGAACGCGGTGCATTTTGGCAGCCTGCCGGCCGCGGTTGGGAAGAATGGCGCGTAGAGCAAAGCGAACGCGACCGCAGCGGGAATGCACCGAAGTAGCTGCTGATAATTTTGTCCCACGTTGCTGCTCTTGGCATGTTCGGTCCCCTTTGGGGTACCATGGAAAGCGTTTGTATTTCGATTCCTTTGGGAGGCTTGTATGAGTCCCATTCAAATCGCCTTGCTGCTGCTTGCCGTTGCCGGCGTGTGGGCTATCGTTGAGCTTGCGCTCACCCTGCGCAAAACCCGCACCGTTGTCGACTCGCTCGACAAGACGGTAACCGACCTCAACAATACGATTGCCGAGGCGCAGCCCGTGGTGGCAAAGCTTGATGGCGCCGTTGACGAGCTTACGCCGGCACTTGCCCAGATGGAGCCGCTCCTCAAGTCGAGCAAGACTGCCGTTGATGCTCTGACGTCTAACCTCGTTGAGGTTGAGGCGGTCGTTCGCGACATTTCCGAGGTCACGGGCAGCGTGGCCGAGGCCAGCAATGCCGTATCGAGCGTGACTGATTCTGCTGCTGGCGCCGTGCAGAAGCTCTTCAATAAGGTGAAGGCTCCTGCAGCCGACGCCGATCGCAAGCTCGCCGCTGCCGCTGCCGAGGCCGAGCAGCCCACTGAGCGCGTTCTGATTGGCGACGACGATGCCGCTGCTGACGACGATGATGTTCAGAAGCCCGCTGCTAAGCCTGCTCAGTATTACACCTATACGCCTGCCGAGACCTCCGAGGAGTCCTGCGATGAGTAGCGAAGCAACCTGCCCCATTACGCTGAGCGTTGCTGGTGATCCGCGTCTCGCGCGCTTGGTGCGCATGACGGCCGCCAACGTCGGCGCCCTGTGCTCTATGTCCGTCGATCGCATCGAGGACATTCGTATGGCTGCCGAAGAAGCCTTCATCTTTGGCTGCACGGCTGTTGATTCCGACGATATCTCGATCAAATTCGATGTCGACGAATCGCATGTGGGCATGACCTTTACCTTTGGCGACCAGGCGACTGTCGATGAGGATGACCAGGCTGCCGTGTATGCCGAGCTCATTTTGGCGAGTGTGTGCGACTCCTACGAAAAGACTACAGCGCCCCTAACGCTTTCCCTCGACCTCAAGGCGGATATCTAATATGACCGAACGCTCCCGGAGCGGCAAGACCGCTTGGGACAAGGAGAAAACCCGCGAGCTGTTTCGTCGTTATAAGGAGACCGGTGATCCGGATGCTCGCGAGCAGCTCGTCATGTCCCATATGAACCTGGTAAGGTTTCTTGCCAACAAATTCAAGAACCGCGGCGAGCCGCTCGATGACCTTTTGCAGGTCGGGTACTTGGGCTTGCTCAAGGCAATCGACCGCTTTGATCCCGAGCGCGGACTCGAGTTCACGACGTTTGCCACGCCCACCATCTTGGGCGAGATTAAGCGCCACTTCCGCGACAAGGGCTGGAGTGTGCGCGTGCCGCGTCGTCTGCAGGAGCTCTCTGCCAAGGTTAACCAGGCCACCGACAAGCTCACCAACGAGCTTCAGCGTTCGCCCAAGGTTGAGGAAATCGCCGATTACCTTGGCGTAACCGTCGACGAGGTGCTCGAAGCCATGGAATCGTCCTCGGCCTACACCTCGGTGCCCATCGAGGCTCCCGGTGCGTCCGATTCCGATGATGCGCCTTCGATTCTCGATCGCTATGCCGACGACGACAACGAGCTCGACTTTACCGATGACCGCCTGGTAATCGAGGAAGCTATCCGCGATTTCTCGCCGCGCGAGCGCGAGGTTATCGAGCTGCGCTTCGTTAAGGGCATGACCCAGATCGAGATTGCCAAGAAGCTTGGCATCTCGCAGGTGCAGGTCTCGCGCCTGCTGCGCCGCACGCTTAAGAAGATTCAAGATAAGATTGATCCCGACGGAGTGATGGTTCGTTCATGAGTGAGCACCCCCAACAAATCGACCGCACGCTTCGCGATACCCGCATTCTGACGCTGCGCATTTGGGGCGTCGTCGGCTGCATTGTCATCGCTGCCGTCATCTTTAACCTTATGGGCATCCTGGCACCGGTCATCGAGTTTCTCGCTGTCGGTTCCATCATCGCTTTTGTGATGTCTCCGATCACCAACTGGCTCGAGCATCACGGTGTCGGACGTGGCCTCGGTTCGCTCATCGCACTCATTGTGGTTGTTGCCGTGCTCGTTGGCGTCGTCTGCATCCTATCGCCTATTTTGCTCGGTCAAATCATGGAAGTCCTGAGCCGCCTGCCCGAGCAGCTTCGTGTTGCGGGTGGCGATCTCAACGAGATGCTCTCGCACGCTAAGACGCTCAACAACACGCCGCTCAAGGAGTATCTGGACGACAATCTTTCTTCGTTGGTTACCGTAGCGTCTAAGTACGTCTCGCAAATCGCTGCTGAGCTCGGCCGCGGTGTGTTTCCGCTCATTACCAACACGGCCTCGCAGCTGTTCGTCATCTTCCTGGGTCTGGTGCTTGCCTACTGGCTTGCCTGCGATTATCCCCGCATGCACCACGAGGTCTGCACCATCATCGGGCAGGAAAAGGAGACCTCGTACCGCTTTATGGTGGCCATCCTTTCGCGTTCGGTCGGCGGCTACATGCGTGGCATGGTCATCACATCGATCTGTGGCGGTTTTCTTGCCTTTATTGGTTTTACGATCATCGGCCATCCGTATGCAGCACTCATGGCTATCTTTACCGGCATTATGCACCTGGTTCCGGTTGTCGGTCCCTGGGTGAGTGCGGCGATCGCCACGGTGCTCGGCTTTATGTTCAGCCCCATGCTGGCGTTGTGGACGCTTGTCGTGACCATGGTGGCTCAAAACGTCACCGATAATGTCATTTCGCCTAAGGTCATGCAGAGCTCGGTGCAGGTGCATCCCGTTATGAGCCTGACGGCTCTCGTTATCGGTTCGGCACTCATGGGTCCCATCGGCATGGTTATCGCCATTCCGCTGTGCGCGGCCCTCAAGGGCATTTTCGTCTACTACTTTGAGAACGAGACCGGGCGTCAGCTCGTGGCATACGATGGTGCCGTGTTTAAGGGCACTCCGTATCGCGATACCGAGGGTAACCCAGTTGCCGCCTACGACGCGCTTGGCGACGATACGTTCATCTATGAGTCCGAGCTCATCGGCAACGAGACCGCGCCCGAGGCCCAGGCCATGCCCAAGCCCGAGCTCGATAATCCCTGGATTAAGCTCTCAGGCCTGCAGCCCGACGCGACGGGTTTCTTAAAGAACCCCTTTGCCAAGGACGACGACACAAGCTCTGACGACGACACCAAAACCGGCATCGACGGCTCCATGGACGATTCGGATTCCAAATAGGCCCTGTTAGCGTTTCTTGATGTTGTAAATAACAATAAACGCGATCAAAGCGATTGATAAGGGGCCAGCCACATAGAAAAAGATGGCGTCAATTGCGCTTAGGGTGTAATACGCTTTATCGCCAGATGTTACTGCGTACAATGCGTAGCCAAATCTCGGCTGGTTCACATACCAGCTCGAGTAAGCGAAGATTGCTAAAAGGGCTACCGAGGTTAGTGCATTCACGACAAACCGTTTGCTATTCATCGATCGCTCCTTCCGGACGATTCTTATATGCAATTATACCGAAATCATTTTTTTCAAAGTATTTGACAGACCTAAATTACGTGCACTTTCGCTGGAGGGTCGCTGTTTGGCGGCCCTCTTTTTTGCACAGGCGCGGTGGGATGGTAATATCGTTACGTTTGAACTGTTTCGATGTGAAATCGAGGAGATTCCCTCTATGAGTGCTGACTACCCGTCAATGACTACGGCCGAGATCCGCTCCAAGTTCCTTAACTTCTTTGAGGAGCGCGGTCTTAAGCTCTATCCTTCTTCGTCCCTCGTCCCCGACGACCCTTCGCTGCTGCTTGCCAACGCCGGTATGAACCAGTTTAAGGAGTACTACCAGGGCAAGAAGACCATGAAGGAGATCGGCGCGATCTCCTGCCAGAAGTGCGTCCGCACCAACGACATCGATTGCATCGGCGAAGACGGCCGTCACCTGTCCTTCTTCGAGATGCTCGGCGACTTCTCCTTTGGCGGCGTCTCCAAGCAGCAGGCCTGCGCTTGGGCCTTTGAGCTCATTACCAAGGAGTTCAAGCTGCCGCTCGATCGCCTGTACTTTACCGTCTTTACCGAGGACGACGAGACCCATGACGTGTGGCGCTCCCTGGGCGTTGCCGAGGATCACATCTCCCGCCTGGGCGAGGACGACAACTTCTGGGCCGCTGGCCCCACCGGCCCCTGCGGTCCGTGCTCCGAGATCTACTTTGACATGGGCGAGGAGGTCGGCTGCGGCAGCCCCGACTGCAAGCCCGGCTGCGACTGCGACCGCTTCCTGGAGTTCTGGAATCTCGTCTTTACCCAGTACGACCGCCAGGAGGATGGCTCCATGCCGGAGCTGCCGCACCGCAACCTCGATACGGGCATGGGTCTGGAGCGCATGGCCGCCATCATGCAGCACAAGACCGCTAACTACGACGGCGATCTGATGCAGCACCTCATCAAGCTGGGCGAGAGGATCAGCGGCAAGACCTATGACGCCGACGATTACTCCGGTGCTAGCCGCTCCCTGCGCATCATCGCAGATCACTCTCGTGCCGTCGACTTTATGATCTCGGACGGCATTCTCCCCGGTAACGAGGGTCGCGAGTACGTCCTTCGCCGCCTGCTCCGCCGCGCCGTGTTCCACGGTCGCCTGCTGGGCATCGAGGGCGCCTTCCTGACCAAGTTCATTGACGAGGTCAACGCCCAGATGGGCGAGGCCTATCCCGAGCTGCTCAAGAACGTCGCGCTCGTTAAGGGTATCGTCGCTTCCGAGGAGGAGCGTTTCTCCACGACGCTCGACAACGGCCGCGTCTACCTGGATGAGGCTCTGGCCGCGCTTGCCGAGGGTGCTGTCCTTCCGGGCGACGTCGCCTTTAAGCTGCATGACACCTTTGGTTTCCCCATTGACCTGACCGTCGAGATTGCCGGCGTCGCTGGCCACGACGTCGATATGGACGGCTTCACCGCTTGCATGGAGGACCAGAAGGCCCGCGCTCGCGCCAACGTCAAGGGCGATGCTTGGGGCAGCTTCAACGACGTGTGGGTCGAGCTTTCCGACAAGGTTGCCGCGACCGAGTTCGACGGCTATGACAACGATGTGATCGAGGGTGCCAAGGTTGTCGCCATCGTTCGCAACGGCGAGTCCGTCGAGTCTGCTTCCGCCGGTGAGGACGTCGAGGTCGTGCTCGACCGCACCCCGTTCTACGCCGAGATGGGTGGCCAGCAGGGCGATGCCGGTGAGCTTTCCGCCGAGGGCGTTGCGCTGACTGTTGCCGACACCAAGAACCACAATGGCCTGTATGCTCACGTTGCGCACGTTGCCGAGGGCACACTGACCGTCGGTGCTACCGTGACAGCCGCGCTCGACGCCGAGCGCCGTGGCTTCCTGCGCCGCAACCACACTGCCACGCACCTGCTCGACGCCGCGCTTAAGCAGGTCCTGGGCGAGCATGTCTCCCAGGCTGGCTCGTTGGTGACGCCCGAGCACCTGCGCTTTGACTTCACGCACTTCGAGGCCCTGTCCTCCGAGCAGCTCAAGGCTGTCGAGGACCTGGTCAACCAGCAGATCTTCGCTTCTAAACCGGTCGTGACCCGCGTCATGGGCATCGACGAGGCCAAGGCCGCCGGTGCTGTCGCCCTCTTTGGCGAGAAGTACGGCGACGTCGTCCGCGTCGTCTCCGTGGGCGCCGAGGATCAGCCGTTCTCCCGTGAGCTCTGCGGCGGTACGCATGCCGCCAATACTGCCGAGATCGGCCTGTTCAAGATCATTTCCGAGTCCTCTACGGGCTCCAACGTCCGCCGTATCGAGGCCGTGACCTCCAAGGGCGCTCTCGACTACATGGCCGACCGCCTGGCGCTCGTTGACGCCGCTGCTGCTGCGCTCAAGTGCCGTGTTGACGAGGTTCCCGCCCGCGTGGAGAACCTGCAGGCCGAGCTGCGCGAGACGTCCAACAAGCTCAAGAAGGCACTCACCGGTGGCTCCTCCGACGCTATCTCTGGCGCCATCGAGGGCGCTGTCGAGCTGAACGGCTACAAGCTCGTCGTCGCTGAGCTTCAGGGTCTTGAGGCTGCTGACCTGCGCAATGTGTGGGATACCGTGCACCAGAAGGTTGCCGGCCCCGTCGCCTGCGTCGTTGCCAGCGTTACCGAGAAGGGCACACCGGCCCTGCTCGCCGCCGGCTCCGATGACGCCGTCAAGGCCGGTTTTCACGCCGGTAACGTGATCAAGCAGATCGCGGGCCTGGTCGACGGTCGCGGTGGCGGCCGTCCCAACATGGCCCAGGCCGGTGGCAAGAACGCCGCCGGCATCGCCGATGCCCTCGCGGCCGCTAAGACCGCGCTCGGCGCCTAAGAATCTAGGTAGTCGCTGTGGTCGCGCTTGCGCTGGACATAGGGGAGACCAGGATCGGCATCGCCGTCTCGAGCCGTGATGGCAAGATGGCGATGCCTGTCAAGGTGCTCCCGGCTGCAGAGGTCACCGGTATGGCCAAGACGTTCCGCTACCTGGTTGAGGACTATGAGCCCGATATCCTGGTAAGTGGGCGTCCCCTGACCATGGCCGGTGAGCCCGGTCCCCAGGCCGAGCGTGTTGCCGCTGTTGCGCAAAAGATTGCCGACGAGCTCGATCTTCCGTTGGAGTTTGAGGACGAGCGCCTGTCCTCGCAAGAGGCCAAGCGTATCCTGCGCGAGCAGGGCCTCAACGAAAAACAGATGAGGGGCAAGATTGACATGATTGCCGCCAGCCTGTTTTTGCAGACGTGGCTTGATCGTAAAAACGAGGAGGTTTCGCATGCCTAGCGCTCCCGATCCGCGCCAGCCGAATCGTACACGTCAGCCGTCGTCGCGCCCTGCCCAGCCTGGCCAGCGTCCGGCACAGCCGACCCATCGCGCAGCTCAATCTGCCGCGCGCCCGGTGCAGTCCTCCTCTCGTTCGGCCCAACCTGTTCAACGGACGGGTCAGCAGCCTTCTGCTCGTTCGGTTCAGTATCCGGCTTCTCACGCGGCTCAGCAGCCCGCTGCTCGTTCGGCTCAGCCTGCAGGCGGTGCTCGCTTTAAGCATCAGGCACCTACTCAGCGAACGCAGGCCCCCCAATCGCATTCGCATCACGCTCGCGGTTCGCATGGCGTTGCTCCGGCGGCCCGCTCGAGCTACAACACGCATGCTCGTCGCGGTGCCCAAAAGAAAAGCTCCCCGGTGCCCATGATTGTCGGCGTCGTGGTGGCCGTAATCGCGCTTGCTACTATCGCTTTCTTTGTCGTGCCTGCCGTCAAGGGCTTCTTTACCGGTGAGGATACGAAGGTCGCGGCTGGTCAGCAGGTTACGGTGACCATTCCCGACGGTGCTTCGGGCGATACGATCGCCTCGATTCTCTCCGAGAACCATATCGTCGAAAATCCCAAGGATTACTACGCGGCGGTGAAAAAGCTCAACGCTGATATGTCGCTTAAGCCTGGCACCTACTCGTTCACCACGCTCATGGATGCGACCAAGGTTGTTCAGCAGCTCATGGAAGGTCCTAACGCGGGCTCCAATGCGCTGACTATCCCTGAGGGCCTGACGGTCGATCAAGTCGCTGACCGTGTGGCCCAGGCCTACGACAGCATCTCTAAGGAAGACTTCCTCAACCAGGCTAAGGCCTCCAATTACGTGGATGACTATAGCTTCCTTAAGGGCGCCGCCAACGACTCGCTCGAGGGTTTCTTGTTCCCCAAGACCTATTCGTTGGGTGATTCGCCGACGGCCGATGACGTGATTCGCGCCATGCTCGATCAGTTTAAGACCGAGTACAAGTCGCTTGACTTTGCGAGCTGCGAAGCCAAGATCAAGGAGCGCTACGGTGTGGAGATGTCCGACTACGACATCGTCAACTTGGCCTCTATCGTTGAGCGCGAGGGCCTCAACGCCGATCAACGTGCGCACGTGGCCTCGGTCTTCTACAACCGCCTTGCCGGCAAGCTCGACGGTCTGCGTTATCTCAACAGCGATGCGACCATGATGTATGTCACCGGTGGCGAGGTTACCGCCGACGACCTGCAGAGTGATAGCCCCTATAACACCTATAAGCACGAGGGTCTGCCACCCACGCCCATCTGCTCTCCGTCGCTCGAGGCACTCAAGGCCACGCTTGAGCCGACCGACTCTGATGACCTGTATTTCTACATTACGCAGGACGAGGAGTACTTCTCGCAAACCTACGAAGAGCATCAACAGTCTTGGAATTAGCATGAGGATATTTAGCCCCAAACGATACGTTGCCTCGGTCGATCGCATCGACCTTGATACCCTGTGGGCCGACGGCAAACGCGCCATTCTGCTCGATCGCGATAACACTCTGGTTCCGCGCGACACCGAGCAGGTTCCCGCCGCGGTTTCCGCTTGGCTCGATACCGCCCGCGCCAAAGGCTTTAAGCTGTGCATGGTGTCCAACAACTGGCATCGCGATCAGGTCATGAGCTCTGCACGCGAGCTGGGACTCGAGGCCATCAGCCACGCCATGAAGCCCGCCCCGTTTGCCTTGAAGGCGGGTCTTAAGCGCCTTGGCGCCACGGCAGACGAGGCGGTGCTGATCGGCGATCAGCTGTACACGGACGTGTGGAGCGGTAACTTTGCCGGCGTTGACACTATTCTGGTCAAGCCGCAGGCAACCCAGGACCTGTGGTACACGCAGATCTTCCGTATCTTTGAGCGCCGGGCCCTGCGCGACCTTCCCTGCGAGGAATAGGTTTCGCCATGTCTCAGCACATCAAACACGGCTGCGACCATATCTTCTTTATCGGCTTTTTGGGCGTGGGCAAATCGACGCTTGCGCGCAATGTGGGCACTATGTTCAAGCGGCGTTTTATCGATACCGATCGTTTGGTTGTGCGTCGATGTGGCAAGTCGGTGACCGAGATATTTGAGACCGAGGGCGAGGATCGTTTTCGCGAGCTTGAGACCTCGGCACTCCGTTCGCTTCAAAGCGAGCGCAGCCTGCTGGTGTCGTGCGGGGGTGGCATCGTCGAGACGCCGGTGAACATTGAGCTGATGCATGAGATGGGTATATGCGTGTACCTCGAAGGCGACTTTGAGGACTCGTTGCGCCAGATTCGCCGCTCCGATACCCGGCCCGATTTCCGCTCGCCCGAGCACGCTGCGCGCCTGTTTGAGCATCGCCGTCCGCTGTATCGCCAGGCCGCCGATATTACCCTTGATATTCGCAACAAGTCCTTCGAGGACGTTTCCTACCTTTGTGCCGAGATGCTTTTGGAGCGTGGACTGCTATGATTCGCCGTCAACTTATCAATTTCCAAAACCGCAGTGTCGATGTCCGCGTTGGATTGGGCGCGTTCGAGGAGCTGTCGCGCATGTTTGCCTCGGCCGTGGGCAAGCCTAAGCGCGCGATGGTGGTTTGGAACGACGCTACATCCGAGCGTTTTGGCGAGGTCGTCGAGCATGCGCTGGTCGACGCCGGTTTTGCCGTGTCGCTGCTCGTCCTCGAGGTTTCTCCTGCCGGTGCTACGCTGGCCGATGCCGATACCGTCTTTGGCGCCCTGTCGGCTAACGGCATTACCTGCGACGATCTCGTTGTCGCTGTCGGTGACACGGCGACCTGCTCGGTCGTTTGTTGGTGTGCCAATCAGTGGTGCGGTCGCACCGAGTGCGCCTTGCTGCCGACGACGTTCGACGCCATGCTCACGGTTGCGACGACCATGAAGCCGCTTGTCGCCTCGTCTACGAATGCGCTTCCCGCTATCGCGTTCCGTCCCGAGCCGGGCTTGGTCGTGTGCGACCTCGACCTTGTTCGCGAGGCGGACCCCGAGGACCTCAAGCTCGGCTATGCGGTACTTGTTGGCACCATGCTTTCGAGCAGCAAGTCCCGCTGGAATCAGTTTGCTGAGACCGTCCCCGAGATTCTCGCGGGCGAGGAGGTCGCGCTCGTCAATGCCGTTCAGTGGTCTCAGACTGCCCGTAAGGACGTACTGATGGCCACGAACCCGAGCGCCCGTCATGCGCTCGATTTTGGCAAGACAGGGGAGCGTACTCTGCGCGTCTGCCTGGGCAAAGCCGCGGCGCAGGTTCCTGCCTACCAGCTGCTGTCCGAGGGCATGCGCTTTGAGGCGCGCCTAGCACATGATGCCTGCGACTTTGATATCGATTACGTCTTTGAGGTCGATGACTGCCTGGAGGACTTTGGTATCGAGGAGCTTGCCTTCGATCTGGAGCCTGCCGCATATATCGAGGAGTTCCGCAGGCAGCAGTTTGTTCGCTCGAACCGCAGCATGTTGCCGCTGCCCGCGGCGCTCGGCGCCATTCGTCTAACGAGCGTTGAGGACGAGGTTCTCGACCGCCATGCTCACGCATACTTGGCTTCTCGTAAAGAACTTCTCTAGGATTTATTGACATACATCGTCTTTCGTATCATGTTGAGGGGCGGGTTTCCAATCGGTTGCGAATCGCGCGCGATTCCATCTTTCGATCGAGGCCCGTCCCGCTTTTATGAGGACAATAAGAAAGGAATCTGCATGTCTGAGTTTGCTGCCGGTCCTGCCGGTCGTATCGAGCGTGTCCGTGCCCTGATGGCTGAGCGCGGCTACGACGCTATCGTCGTGCGCGACGAGGCCAACCTTCGTTGGCTCACGGGCGTGAAGGGCGTCTTCGACTACACCTTCGAGTTCCCGCACGCTGCATTTATTACGGCCGACCAGTGCCTGTTCCATACCGACTCGCGCTACCTCAACAGCTTTGAGGAGAACACGCCCGCCGGCAGCCCTTGGGTCTACGACATGGACGAGGGCACCATCCCCGGTTGGGTCGCCGGCAAGATCGCGGCTAACAAGTGCCGTGTCTGCGCTATCGAGGACGACATGCAGATCAACTTCTACCAGGGTATCCAGCGTGGCCTTGAGGATCGTTCCGTCGCCTGCATGCTGCCGCTGATGCATGACGACATTCGCAAGATGCGCGCCATCAAGGACGCCGAGGAGATCGAGCTCATGCGCCATGCGCAGTCGATTACCGACGCCGCCTTCCAGCACATGCTCGGCTATATTAAGCCCGGTATGACCGAGAAGCAGGTTCGCAACGAGCTCGAGAACTTTATGTTCGCCAACGGCGCCGACAGCCTGGCCTTCGGCTCCATCGTGGCGAGCGGCCCCAACACCGCCAACCCGCATGCCGTCCCGAGCGACCGCGTGATCGAGAAGGGCGACTTCGTTCTCATGGATTATGGCGCGGGCTATTGCGACTACCGCTCCGACATGACTCGTACCGTCGTGATGGGCGAGCCCACGCAGGAGCAGCTCGACTTGTACGCGCTCGTGCGCCGTGCGCACGAGGAGTGCGTCGCCGCCATCCATCCGGGCGTCGAGGGCAACGACATTTTCAAGCTTTCCAAGAAGATCATTGGCGATGCCGGCTATGGCGATTACTACAACCATGGTCTGGGCCACGGCGTGGGCATTGACATCCACGAGCTGCCCAACTTCAACCGCAGCAAGAATATCATCGAGGTCGGCTCGGTTATCACCATGGAGCCCGGCGTCTACCTGCCCGGCGTGGGCGGCGTGCGCCTGGAGGACTACGGCGTGGTCACCGAGAACGGCTACGAGCCCTTCACCAAGACGCCGCATGACCTTCACGTCATCGATTGCTAGCCCATTTCGATAGATTTTTGGGGCGGGGCCTCCGGAGCAATTCGGACGCCCCGCGTTCTCTTTTTATGCGCTCGCTGCAGGCGCCGTCTGCAAGTGTATAATTTCGCTCGTATGTAATTTGGACGCTTGTGCGTTCTGCCCATAACAAGAAAGGTCGCTATGCCTACCATTTCTACCGCCGACTTCAAGAACGGCCTCGGTCTCCGCATTAAGAACAAGGTCTACACCATCGTCGAGTTCCAGCATGTCAAGCCGGGCAAGGGCGGCGCGTTTGTGCGCTACAAGACCCGCGACATCAAGAGCGGCCGCGTCGTCGAGAACACCTGCAACGCCGGCACCAAGTTCGAGAGCGTCATGCTCACCACCCGTGAGTTCCAGTACCTCTACAACGATGGCACCGACTACATCTTCATGGACAACGAATCCTATGAGCAGGTTCCCGTTCCCGAGGACATGGTGGGCGAGAACTCCAAGTGGCTGCGCGAGAACGACTTCTGCCAGCTGCTCTTCGCCGACGATGAGCTCATGGGCGTGACTCCGCCGATGTTCATCGAGACCACCATCGTCCAGACCGACCCGGGCTTTAAGGGCGACACCGTCCAGGGTTCCACCAAGCCGGCCACGATCGACACCGGCGCTGTCATCCAGGTCCCCATGTACCTCAACGAGGGCGAGGTCATCAAGGTTGACACCCGCGACGGCAAGTTCGTCTCCCGCGTCTAGCAACCAACTCTTCTAGGAGGACTCATGCCCCAGGAAATCAAGATTGACGGCATCGGCATTTCGCCCGATGTTCTGACCGCCATCGTCTCGCGCGCCGTGTCCGATGTCGAGGGCATCGCCTCCGTTGGCGTCAAGGACCTTGCCACCAACCTTGTCTCCATGATGCTCTCGTCCAAGGCCCCGGCTTCCGAGCCGGCGGTCGAGACCGAGGTCGTCGGCGACAAGCTCGCACTCACCGTGCGCGTTGTGGTGTTCTTTGGCTATCCGTTCAAGAAACTCGCCGAGGCCGTTCGCGCTGCCGTGGTCGCTGCCATCGATGCTCAGGTGGGCGTCGAGGTCGAGCGCGTTGACGTTTGCATTGACGGCCTCGTTTTCCCCAAGGAGTAACCTTTGAGCCTTAAGGTTTATCGCGGGCGCACGCTTGCCCGCAGTCAGGCGCTGCAGCTGCTGTTCCAGGCCGAGGCCACGGACAGCCCGCTCGAGCGCGTCCTCGAGGGCGATTTCCTGATCTCGAAGGGCCCCCTCGACCCCTATGCGCTGGAGCTGTGCCGCGGTGCCTACGAGCATATCGATCGCATCGACTGCGCTCTGCGCGCCGTCGCCAAGAACTGGGATCTTATGCGCATGCCCGGCGCCGACCGCAATCTGCTGCGTATCGCCGTCTATGAGATGCGTTTCCTCACCGACGAGGAGGTCTCGGACGCCATCGTGATCAACGAGGCCGTCGAACTTGCCAAGGCCTATGGCACCGACCAGTCCGCGTCGTTCGTCAACGGCGTGCTGGGCAAGATCGCGCGCAGCGAGGAGTTGCCGGGCGAGGACCTGTACCAGGAACTGCTGGCCGAGGATCGCGCTCGCGAGGAGGTCCAGGCTGCTGAGGCTGCCGCCAAGGTCGCTGCCGCTCAGGCTACCGCCGGTGTACTTGCCGAGGATGTGGACGCTGCTGAGGCCGTCGAGGCCGACTCCGTCGAGGAGTAGCCATGCCAGAGGGTTCTGTCCGCAACTTTGACGAGATTTCGGGCCGTCTGGACCAGATCATCGCTACCGTTCGCTCCAAGGATACGTCCTTGGAGCGTTCACTCGATCTGTTTGACGAAGCGATTGAGCTGGGCTCCCGCGCGGTCGATATGGTCAACAAGTTTGAGCTGACGCCGCGTGAGGCCGATAAGCTCGAGCAGGAATACGATGAGGATGCGGCAAACGAATCCCAGGATAGCTAGGCCGCATCTCCGGATACGAATGGTTGATGGCATTCATGAAACGCGTGCGTCTTGATGACGAACTGATTTCACAGGGCATCTGCGCCGATCGCGCGGATGCCCTTCGCACTCTTATGGCCGGATTGGTCTCGAGTGGCGGCGAGCGCTTGACTTCGCCGGGCCTTAAGGTGATTCCGGGTCTGCCACTGCACGTGAAGGGGCGCATTCCCTATGTTGGCCGCGGCGGTCTTAAGCTCGAAGGCGCGCTTGATGCGTTTGGCATCAATCCGACGGGCCTTAGCTGTCTGGATGTGGGCTGCTCTACCGGCGGCTTTACCGATTGCCTGCTCAAGCGCGGAGCTGCGACCGTTGTCTCGGTGGACGTGGGTCGCGCCCAGTTCGATTGGTCGTTGCGTCAGGATGATCGCGTGACGCTGCATGAGCGCACAAACGTGACGCAGCTGCCTGAGCTTGGCTATGCCGGTGCCATCGACCTGGCTGTATGTGATGTCTCGTTTACCGGCATCGCGAATATCATCGACGCCGTGCTGGCGTGCCTGAAGCCTTCGGGTTCGTTCTGCACGCTCGTAAAGCCCCAGTTTGAGGCGCCGGCTGCGCTGGTGGGCGAGCGCGGTATCGTGACCGACCCCGCCGTCCGCCGCGATACGCTCGTGGCGGCGATTGAGCTTTTTGCCGCCAAGGGCCTGTTCCCGCTTGACGTGTGCGTGTCGCCCATCCATGGCGCTAAGGGCAACGTTGAGTTTTTCCTGTACGGCACAAGGTTTGCCCCTGGTGAACGCACCGACGATGAGCTGCAATCCCAGGTATCGGCTTTGAGCGAGAAAGCTGCAACGCTATGAAGGTCTTTCTGGTTCCCAATTACTACAAGCAAGAGGCGGTCGAGAGCGGCCTGATGCTCGAGCTTTGGCTTTCGCGCCAGGGCTACGAGGTCGCATGGGCTGCCGACCAGCGATCGAAGATTCAAAGCGCGCCTGATATTGATGGCTCAGATCTGGTCATTACGCTCGGCGGCGACGGTACGTTGCTGCGCGCTGCCCGCATCCTCAACCATCGCGAGATTCCTATCCTTGGTCTTTCCTATGGTCACCTGGGCTTTTTAACGGCCGCGAGCCCCGAGGAGCGCGACATTTTGCAGGTTGTGAGCGATGCCCTGTCCGGCGAGCTCCACGTGAGCCGCCGCGCCACCATCGCCGCCGATATCGTTTCGGTGCGCGAAGATGGCACGAAGGATGTCGTGCGCACGTTTGCCCTCAACGATATGGCACTTACGCGCGGACCTCTTTCCGATATGGTCGAATTTGACATCACGGTTTCCGGCCATCATATCGATCGCCTGCGCGGTGACGGTGTCGTCGTGTCGACGGCGACTGGCTCTACCGGCTATGCGCTTTCCGCCGGCGGCCCCATCGTCAGCCCCGATTACACGGGTATGGTCTGTGTGCCCATCGCTCCGCATACCATTCAGGCTCGCGCTTTTTTGACCTCGCCGAGTGATGTCGTCGAGATCTTTATGTCCGATGATCGTCCGAGCGTGCCGGCGATTGCCATCGACGGACAGTTTATTACCTGCGATGGCACGGTCGAGAGCGTGGCGGTGCGTCGCGGTCCCGGCGATGTGTTGCTGCTGGATTACGGCCCCGAGAGCTTCTATAACTCGGTGAGCCGCGTGTTCTACGGAGTGCGTCATGATCGATGAGCTGCAGGTTTCTAACATTGCACTCATTCGTGAGGCGACGCTGGTTCCGAGTGCTGGCCTGACTGTCCTGACCGGCGAGACCGGTGCCGGTAAGACCGCGCTGCTTTCGGCGCTCAAGCTCATATTGGGCGAGCGTGCAGATTCGTCGACGGTGCGCGAGGGAGAGGAGCTTGCCAGCGTCGAGGCGCGCTTGTTCGATGGCCCGCACGACTCGGAGGGTTTCACCGTGCAGCGCAGCCTTTCTGCCGAAGGCCGCAGTCGCGTAAAAATTGACGGCCGCATCGCCAGCGTGCGTGAGCTTTCGGAGCGCGTCGGCGTCATGATGGATCTTTGCGGTCAGCACGAGCACCAGCGCTTGCTCGATCCGGCGCATCATGTTGCCATGGTCGATGCCTGGGCTGGACGCGCAGCGCATGAGGCGCTCGAGAAGTATCGCGCCTGTTTTAAGGCTTCGCGTGACGCCGCCAAGGAGCTTCGCCGTGTGGAGGAAGCCTCGCGTGCGCAGGGGAGCCGTGTCGAGGAGGCTCGCTTTGCCCTCGAGCGCATCGGCGCGGTCGACCCCAAGCCGGGCGAGTATGAGGAACTCGAGGAACTGCTGCCGCGCTCCGAACATGCCGAGGTACTGGTTGCCACAGCTAACGATGCCCATGCATCGCTTGCCGCCGAAGGTGGAGCGCTCGATGCCGTGAACAGCGCCGTGGCCGAGCTTTCCCGTATGGCTACCGTCGATCGCAAACTGGGCGACATTGCCGATGCGCTTTCGGATGCCTGCATCTCCCTTGAGGATAGCGCGAACGAGCTTCGTGCCTATCGCGATGGCGTCGCCTTCGACCCGCGCGAGCTCGCTCGCATGCGTGAGCGGTATTCCGACCTCAAGGGCCTGTTGCGTCAGTGGGGTCCCACCATGGACGATGTTTTTGCCATGCGCGATCGCTCGCAAGAGCTGCTGTCCCTGGTCGATGATGGCGATGAGCAGATCAAAAAGGCGCGTGAGGCACTCGGGAGCGCCGAGCGCGAGCTGTTCGCTGCCGCCAAGGCGCTTAAGCGCGCTCGCAATACGGCGGCCCCGCGCTTCTGCCACGAGGTTGGTCGTCAGATGGCACGCTTGGAGATGGGCGGCGCCGAGCTCGTTTGGGAGTCGCGTGATCTTCCGCGCGCCGAGTGGACGCCGGCGGGTCCTTCGAGCTACGAGCTTTTGTATCGCAGCGGTGCCTGCTTGACGCCGCGACCCCTGCGCCGCATTGCGTCGGGCGGCGAGCTCAGCCGCGTTATGCTCGCGAGCAAGGTGGTCTTGGGTAATGCTGACGGCGTCGATACACTGGTATTTGACGAGGTCGATGCCGGTGTCGGCGGCTCCACGGCTCGTGCTCTTGCTGGTGTGCTGGTCGATCTTGCCGCTACGCATCAAGTGATTGTCGTAACCCACTTGGCGCAAGTCGCCGTCATGGCCGATAAGCACTACGTGGTGAGCAAGGAACCCGGCGATGTTCCCCAGACGCATCTGGACGAGGTGACGGGAGACGCCCGTACCGCAGAGATCGCCCGAATGCTGAGCGGCGATCAGTCCGAGGCAAGCTTGGCCCACGCAAAGCAGATGCTCGAAGAAGCTCGAGGCTAAGTTGTATCAGCGGTGTTGGTGGGACAAAATAGACTGAAATTTTTGTCCCACTACGCGTTTTACTCAACGACCTTGTCCGGCTGGATGAGCTCCTCGTAGTAGCTGATATGTTCGCGAGCGTCTTCAATCTCGGGCAGCAGGAAGTTGTAGATAACTTCGATGATCATCGTGGCACTGATCTTGGAGAACGCAAAGTCACCCGTCGTCAGCAGCGCCTCGTGGTTGACGGTATTAAAAGTGTAGTCTGCCAGGCGCGCGAGTGGAGACTTGCTGTCGCTGCTGATGACGACTACGGTGGCACCGCAGTCGCGAGCCGCTTTTGCCATGCGATTCAGTCGGCGCGACTTGCCGGAGTTTGAGATGAGCACGATGACGTCACCCGGGCGCAACGTGAGCGCAAAGCCGATTGATGTCTCGCTAATGGTGCTCGCCATGCAGCGCAGGCCCAGCTGCGAAAACTTAAACGTCGCATCGAGCGCGACCGCGTTCGTATTTCCCACAGCCGCAAACTCAATAACCCCTGCATGCTTAAGGGCATGCACAACAGCCGCCAACGTATCGTGGTCGATCCCGTCGATGGTCGCATTAAGCTCGCTCACCTTGGCAGCCAGGATGTTCTTAAGGCTCTGCTCCATATTGTCGAGCGAGACTTCGTCAGTCAGGCCCTCGTTGCGCTGGCTTTCCAAATCCCTCGCCAACGAAAACTGAAAGCTGCGGAAGCTGCCAAAGCCAAGCTTGCGGCAGAAGCGCGAAACGGTCGCCTCGGACGTGGCGGCGGCGCGCGAGAGCTGAGCCGCCGTGAGGCGTGGCGCCTCGGACTGGTGCTCCAATATATAGTCGACAATGCGCTGCTCGGATTCGCTGTATCCCTGATGGGTACTAATGAGGGAAAGTGCGCTCTTGCTACTATCGGTCATGGATGGCTCCTGGTTGGCATGATAATCGGACTCGTTTTGTACTGTCATAGTATAGGGGGATTTTCAATTACAAGATACACCTTGCCGTTTCAAGTGTTGATGGTAAACTTTCACCTACCGTTTACGGTTATGAAAGAACCTTTCACCGGAGAATTGCTCCTTGTCTCTTCTCACGCGGACGGTAGGTTGGTATCTTTCAGTTGTGGAAAAGCGCGCAAGGACGCGCGTGTAGAGGAGCGCCTGCGGGCGCAAAACTTAAAAAGGAGGGACACATGGCTAAGTTTGACATCATCGCCGCCACCGGTTGCCCGACCGGTATCGCGCACACCTTCATGGCGAAGGAAGCGCTGGAGAAGGCAGCTGCCGAGCGCGGTCTGACCATTAAGGTCGAGACCCATGGCCAGGTCGGTGTCGAGAACGAGCTCACCAAGAGTGAGATCGCCGGTGCCAAGGCCGTCGTCGTCGCAGCCGATAAGGATGTCCAGGCGGAGCGTTTCGCCGGCAAGCGCATGGTTTCCGTTGGTGTTTCCAAGGCCCTGTCCGTCGAGGCAGCCGGTAAGCTGATCGACCGCGCGCTCGCCGCCAAGGGTGACGACTCGGTTGCGGCTGCTGCCGATGTCGAGGATGAGGTCGAGGAGAAGGAATCTATCGGCCACATCATCTACAAGCACCTCATGAACGGCGTCAGCCACATGCTGGTCTTCGTCGTCGCCGGTGGTGTCCTGACCGCCGTTTCGTTCCTGTGGGGCATCACGTCCTTCGATTCGACGGCGTCTGACTACAACAGCTTTGCCGCTATGCTTAAGATCATCGGCGGTATCGCCATGAACCTCATGGTTCCCGTGCTTTCCGCCTATATCGCCGAGTCCATCGGCAAGCGCCCGGCGCTCGTCCCCGGCTTCGTTGCCGGTATGATCGCCATCCAGGGCCTGCCCGTTAACGCCGAGACCGGCATGATCGACGCCGGCGGCGCCGGCGTGGGCTTCGGCTTCCTGGGCGGCATCGTCGGCGGCTTCCTCGCTGGCTATGTCATCCTGCTGCTCGAGAAGGTCTTCTCCAAGCTGCCCAAGAATCTGGACGGCCTCAAGGCTATCTTCCTGTACCCGCTGTTCTCGACCGCCATCGTCGGCCTGGTCATGCTCGGCATCTCCGGCCCCATGGCTGCCATCAACACCGCCATGATGGACTTCCTCAAGGGTCTGTCCGCCTCTGGCGCCATTGTCCTGGGCCTTGCCATCGGCTGCATGTGCGCCGTTGACATGGGCGGCCCGGTCAACAAGGCTGCTTACGTCACCGGTACCGCTATGCTCACCGAGGCCTTGGCTGCTGGCGTTGGCACCGATACCTACAACTTCGGCACCAACTTCATGGCTGCCGTCTCCGCCGCCTGCATCGTTCCGCCGCTGATCACCACCTTCGCCGTCGTCGTTGGCAAGAAGTACTTCAGCCAGGAGGATCATGACGCCGGTATCGTCAACCTCATTCTTGGTTGCACCCACATCACCGAGGGCGCCATTCCGTTCATGACCAAGAACATCTGGCCCGTCATGCCCATCATGATGCTCGGTTCCTCCATCGCCTCGATCCTGACCATCATGTTCAACGTTCACGATCCGGCGCCTCACGGTGGCTTCCTGGTCCTGCCCGTTGTCGAGAACGGTCCGCTGTGGGTCCTCGCGATCCTCATCGGCGCTGTGATCGGTGGCATCCTGTTCGTGGCCTTCAAGAAGTACGACTTCGAGAAGAATCAGAAGGCCGCTCCTGTAGCCAAGCCGGTTGAGGCTTCCAAGGCTGCTGCCGTTGAGGCCCCTAAGGCCGATGCTGCCGACTTCGTGAAGGTCGAGAATGTCTTTGTCGCCGAGGACTTCGCTTCTCGCGACGAGGCTCTGAGCTTCGTTTCCAACCAGGCTGTCAAGGCCGGTATCGCCAGCGACGCCGACGCCGTGATGAACGCCTTCCTGGCCCGCGAGGCCGAGGGCACCACGGGCATGATGGAGGGCTTCGCCATCCCGCATGCCAAGTCCGACGCCATTACCGAGGCTGCCGTCATCGTCGTTAAGGACGAGTCCGGCGTGACCGGTTGGGATACCATGGACGGCGCTCCCGTCAACGTGGCCATCGCTCTGCTCATCCCTGGTGCACAGGCTGGCACCACGCACCTCAAGATCCTGTCCAAGGTCGCCGAGGCGCTCATGGACGAGGGCTTCCGTGCCACCGTCAAGGGTTCCACCGACGCCGCCGAGATCGCCAAGACGATCAACGCCCGCCTGGTCTAATTCCGCAGTACGCGAATAACATCGCCCTCTGTAACAAAGGCGAGGACTCCCTACGGGTCCTCGCCTTTTTTCATACCACCCGGCACTCAGGGACGTTCCTTTCCTGCCGGCACCCCGGGACACTCCTTAGTCCCCAACAGGGCATAAATAGCCCTCATCGACTGAATCACCCACGCGAACAATAATTCAGCCAGAATTCCTTTTGCACGATATTTCTTGGACCGACTCAGTTATCGCAGCTCGCCTGCCGGGCGGGGCGGTTAAGTTTGTCGCGAGTTCCGCACGCAAAGGAAAGCACTTAATGTGCTTTCCGTCTTGCGCAGGACTGTAGAGCAGCAAGCTTAACCGCCCCGCCCGGCAGGCGAGCGGACGACAACGACATCTGTCCAACAATTCGTGCGAAACACAATGAAAAACCGTTTGATGTGAGTTAATATAAACAACGTCGTGAATCTGACTCCTGCCACATGCATGACAGGGGTTAAACACAAAAAAGGAGTCAACTATGGTTTCTGAGAAGGCTACCCTCGTTAATCCTCAGGGTCTGCACATGCGTCCGGCTGGTCTGTTCGCCTCCACCATGGGCAAGTACGCCTGTGACGTGACGGTCGTCACCCCCGAGAAGGAGGTCAACGGCAAGTCCCCGATGGCCCTCATGGCTGCTGGTATCCCCTGCGGTACCGAGGTCGAGGTTAAGTGCGACGGCGCCGACGAGGCCGAGGCTCTGGCTGCTGCCATCGAGCTCATCAAGAGCGGTCTTGGCGAGTAGAACTCAAACGGGTCGCATGTTGAACAACTAAGTTCATATTTGGGGGCGCAGTGACCTGTTGTAAGGTAGCTGCGCTCTTTTGTCATGGATATGGCAAAACGCTTTATCACATGACACGGAGAGAGGAATGGGAATGTATCAGGGAGTCAACGCTTCCGAGGGCATCGGTATCGGCACCGTCATGGTCGCCGTCGATCCCGACTTGACGTTTGAGCCGCACGAGGTTGCTGATTCGGCAGCAGAGAAGGAGCGCTATCAGTCCGCTCTTTCGGTCTTCTGCGAGAAGACCCAGGCTCAGGCCGACCACATGAAGGAGACGGTGGGCGAGGCCGAGGCCGAGATCATGAGCGGACACATTGTCCTGGCTCAGGACCCGGGCATGACCGACGCCATCAACGCCGCCATTGACGGCGGCACCTGCGCCGAGCAGGCGCTCATGGACACCTCGACCATGTTCGAGAACATGTTCCTGTCCATGGACGACGAGATGTTCCGTCTGCGCGCGGCCGACATCGCCGACATCCGCACCGGTATTCTGGCCGAGCTGCTGGGCAAGGAGGTCGTCGACCTCTCCGTCCTGCCCGAGAATACCGTCGTTGTCGTGCACGACCTCACGCCGTCCATGACCGCCACGATCGATAAGGCCCACGTTGCCGGTATCGTCACCGAGACCGGTGGCCGCACGTCGCACTCCGCGATCATTGCGCGCGCCCTCGAGATCCCGGCTGTCCTTTCGGTTTCCAACAGCTGCACCGCGTTGCGCAACGGTATGACCGTTGTCGTCGACGGTGGCAAGGGTATCGTCGAGGCCGATCCCGACGAGGAGACGCTCGCTGCCTACACCGCCAAGGCCGAGGCCTTCGCTGCCGAGAAGGCAGCCCTCGAGGCCTTCCGTGGCAAGCCGTCCGTGACTGCCGATGGCATCAAGAAGATCATCGCCTGCAACATCGGTAACCCCGATGACGTGCCCAACGCGCTCGATCACGACGCCGAGGCTATCGGTCTGTTCCGCTCCGAGTTCCTGTTCATGGACTCTGCTGAGCTTCCTTCCGAGGAGGAGCAGTTCAACGCCTATCGTAAGGTCGCCAGCGCGCTCAAGGGTGCTCCGGTCATCATCCGCACGCTCGATGTGGGCGGCGACAAGGAGATTCCGTATCTGCACATGGTCAAGGAAGAGAACCCCTTCATGGGCTTCCGCGCCGTGCGTTACTGCCTGGCCAATCCCGACCAGTACAAGGTTCAGCTCCGCGCCCTGCTGCGCGCCAGCGCCTTTGGTGACGTCAAGATCATGATCCCGCTCGTCACCTGCGTCGAGGAGGTCGTGGCCGTCAAGGAGCTCGTCGAGCAGTGCAAGGCCGAGCTGACCGAAGAGGGTCGCAAGTTCAACGAGAACATCGAGGTCGGCATTATGGTCGAGACGCCTGCCGCCTCGCTGCTCGCTGACCGTCTGGCCGAGGTCGCCGACTTCTTCTCTATCGGCACCAACGACCTCATCGGCTACACCATGTGCGCCGACCGTGGCAACGACACCATCTCCAACTTGTACCAGGTGTACTATCCCGCCGTGCTCCGCTCGCTCAAGAACATCATCGAGAGCGGCGTGAAGGCCGGTATCATGGTCGGCATGTGCGGCGAGGCCGCTGCCGATCCGCTGCTTGAGCCGCTGCTGATCAGCTGGGGCCTGGAGGAGTTCTCGATGAGCGCTCCGTCCATCCTGCGCGCCCGCAAGACCATCAGCCAGTGGACCAAGGCCGAGTGCGACGAGCTCGCCGAGAAGGCGCTCGCCTGCAACACCGCTGCCGAGGTCAAGGCACTGCTCGAGTCCGCAGCTCGCTAATTTGGTATCAGAGGTAACCGCGTGGTTGGAATGGGCCGGCCACGCGGCCCTCACATATACAGGGGGTACTGTAAATGTTCTACACGCTAACCGCTAACCCGGCTGTCGACATGACGGTTTCGAGCTCTCCGCTCGAGCCCGACGAGAACGTCCGCACCGGCTCGGCCAGCTACACGGCTAACGGCAAGGGCCTCGACGTGTCCTTCGCCTTTAAGAAGATGGGCGTCGACACCGTCGCGCTCGGTTTCTTCGCCGGCTTCACGGGCAAGTTCATCGTCGAGGAGGTCATGAACCTGGGTTGCCTCTGCCGCCCGGTCTGGACCGACGGTATCACGCGCATTAACACCTACGTCAACGATGGCCAGCACGAGTACGGCATCCTGAACCCTGGTGCTCCGATCACGCCGCAGCACCAGGAGGAGCTCTACAACATCCTGGACACCGCGGGCGACCTTGAGTGCCTGATCGTCTCCGGCTCCGTGCCTCCCAAAGCTACGCCTGACTTCCTGGCTCAGGTCATGGAGCACGCTCAGGCCCGTGGCGCCGACGTCGTCCTGGACCTGTCCTCCGACAAGCTCAAGGAGCTCGCTCACAAGAAGCCGCTGCTCATTAAGCCGAACCATCACGAGATGAAGGCTATCTTCGGCGTGCCGGTCGACACCGACGACGAGGTCCGCGTTGCCATGAAGCTGGCTCACGAGGCCGGCGTCCAGAACGTGCTGCTCACCCGTGGTAGCCGCGGTGACGCTTACTTCTCCAACGGCGAGGACATTTGGTACGCCAAGCGTGAGTTCAACATCAAGCTTGTCTCTTCCGTCTGCGCCGGCGACTGCACCCTCGCTGCGTTCCTGCACAAGTGGTACAGGGATCGCGACAACGTCGAGGAGGCCATGAAGCTCGCTATGGCCACCGGCGCCAACGTTGCTGAGTCCGTCGGCATCGGCGACTTTGGTCACGTCGACGAGTACAGCAAGCGCGTTGCTGTCCGCAAGCTCGATCGCAAGTAAGCGAAACGCGACATATTCGTGCGCATGCGGCGCTCCGGTTTCGGCCGGGGCGCCTTTTTTGTTCCGCCACGGGGGAGAGGAGTCCTTCCGTACTTCATCGCTTCCACACCGTTCACCGAGTTGTTGTAGCCTTTTACCGAAGCGTGGAATATACTTTCATTAACACGTTGCTTCGTGAAAGGAACATTCATGATTTACACGCTTACTGCAAATCCCGCCATTGACTACAACATCTCCTGCGACGGTCTTGCTGCCAACACCGTCACGCGTACCCGCAACGCCGTCTACACGCCCAACGGTAAGGGTCTCAACGTCTCGTTTACGCTCGACCACTACGGCGTCGACACCACGATCCTGGGCTTCTTCGCCGGCTTCTCGGGTGAGTATATCGTTAAGGGCGCCGAGGCCCTGGGCGTGCCCGTCAAGCCCGTGTGGACTGACGGCATCACGCGTGTCAACGTGTTCCTCAACGCCGGTCCCGACACCGAGTACAACATGGTCAACGCCGGTGCCGCCATCAACGAAGCCAACGAGCAGGAGATGTTTGAGCTTATCGATTCGCTCGATGACATGACCTGCCTGGTTATCAGCGGCTCGCTGCCCCCCAACACCTCCGAGAGCTTCCTGGCAGAGGTCCTGCGCCGCGTGAAGGCGAAGGGCGCCGAGTTCGTGCTCGATATCTCGAGCCATCAGCTGGCCGACCTCATTGCTATGGAGCCGTTGCTCATTAAGCCCAACGACGACGAGCTGCTCGACATCTTTGGCATTAAGGTGGGCGGTGGCGACGACGAGTCCGTCAAGGGCGCCATGGCCGAGCTGCACGCCAAGGGCGCTAAGAATGTACTGCTGACGCTCGGCGGCGACGGCGCGTACTTCTCCAACGGCGAGCACATCTGGTTTGCCAACCGCACCTTCGACGTCAAGCTGCTGTCGACCGTCTGCGCGGGCGACTCCTCTCTGGCCGCCTTCCTGTCCGTGTGGCACGACGCCCCGGAGCGCGTCGAGGATGCCCTGCGCCTCTCGATGGCCACCGGCGCCAACGTGGTCGAGTGCCCGGGTCTTGGCGATTTTTCCAAGGTCGATGAGTATCAGAAGGGTATTGCAATCCGTCAGGTTTGCTAGTTCCGGCACCTTGCCTGAATAGTTCAATAATTTCGCATCCGTCTTAGACCAGGACGGATGCGTTTTTGTTTATCGGACTTGCGTGTGCAGTGGAGGCTGTTTCTTGCTAGACTTCTTGCAGACGCAATCGATAGCCAATTTGATAGTCGCAGGAGGCCATAGGCATGTGCAATGTTTCGCTCAACGGTACGCAGCCGACCGATGCCTCTATCCGTGTCCTGCGTGCGCTTGAGGCAGCAGGTCTTGAGGCTTGGTACGTGGGCGGTTGGGTACGTGATGCCCTGATGGGATGCCCCAGCCACGATGTTGACATGTGCTGCAGCGGCCTGTGGCAGGAGTCCAAAGAGGCGCTCGAAGCGGCGGATATTGCCGTGGTTGAGTCGGGCATAAAATTTGGCGGCATCACGGCTATTTGCGATGATGAGCGCATTGAGGTCACCACCTACCGCCTAGACGGCTTTTACACCGACGGCCGCCATCCCCAGAGTGTGGAGCGTGCAGCGTCGCTTGAGGACGATCTGGCGCGTCGTGACTTTACCGTTAACGCTATGGCCTGGCATCCCGAGCGTGGTCTTGTCGACCGCTACGATGGTCAGGGCGACCTGAAGCGCAAGCTCATCCGCGCCGTTGGAGATCCCAAGCGTCGTTTTAACGAGGACGCGCTTCGCATGCTGCGCGCGGTGCGTTTTGCCTGCCGTCTGGACTTTGTGATTGAGCCCGAGACCAAGTGTGCCCTTGCCGAGTGCGCGCCGCTGCTCGATGCCGTGGCGCGCGAGCGCGTGGGTATTGAGCTCGAGGGCATTCTATCGACCGGCCACGGGGGAGACGCGATGCTGCGCTACCCCGAGCTTGTTTGCGCCGCCGTGCCCGAGCTCGCGTCCGCTCGCGGGTTTGATCAACGCAGCGTCTATCATGCGTTTAACGTCTACGAGCATATCGCCCGCGTGCTGACGGTGGCAGGGGAGCTGGCGCTGTGCGACGGCGTCGCGCCCTCGTCGAGCCTTATGTGGGCGGCGTTTTTGCACGACGTTTCCAAACCCGAGTGCTTTACGGTCGATCACGACGGCAGCGGCCACTTCTACGGTCATCCCGAGCTCGGCGCCAAGAAGGCGCGTGTCATCATGGATCGCCTGGCGCTCTCGCACGATTTGGTGCGCGATGTGTGCCTGCTGATCAAATACCATGACAAGCCGCTGCGCCCCGAGCGCTCCTGCCTGCTCAATATGATGCGCGCGCTTTCGGGCGAGGGTGTCGATACGCCGCGCCTGATGGACGAGCTTATGGACCTTAAGCGTGCCGACACGCTGGGCAAGGCGCCGTCGTGCTTCTATTACGTCGAGACGATCGAAGAGATGCGCTCACTCGCCCATGATTTGTTGGAGGCGGGGGAGCCCTATTCGCTCAAGATGCTTGCTATCAACGGCGGCGACTTGATTCGTGCCGGTGTGAAGCCGGGGCCCGAGCTAGGCCAGCTACTCAACGCCGCCCTCGAAGCCGTTATCGAGGACAACATCCCCAACGATCGCGAAACCCTTTTGGTTCATCTCAACTTGAATTAGCTAATTAGTTGACCTGCGCGTTCCATAACCTGTCGACAATTTTTCGGCAATTTGGAATTTCTTCTTGCGCTGATGTTTTTTGTCCCGTAATATATTTCCTCGCAGCACGGCAGTGCAGATGTCATGTGGCCCGTTCGTCTAGCGGTTTAGGACGCCGCCCTCTCAAGGCGGAGATCACCAGTTCGAATCTGGTACGGGCTACCACTTCTTTTCTGCCGAGGCCTATGGCCCGTTCGTCTAGCGGTTTAGGACGCCGCCCTCTCAAGGCGGAGATCACCAGTTCGAATCTGGTACGGGCTACCTTGAATTTGAGACCCGGACTTCCCACGGAAGCCCGGGTTTTTTATTATCAAACAACTGTCTGTCATTCCCGTTTGAACAAGAGCTTTGCGTTCTGCTTATGGCCCTTACGGGTACAATAACCAAGATATTTTGACTGTTAGAAGGAGTCTCATGACGGAGTCCTCTCAGCATACGTCCAAGCCCCAGGTCGAGGTTGAGGCCTCGGGCGGCGATGACAATAAGAGCGCACGCCGCGGCGCAATCTTTATCGGCGTTGTGCTGGTGGGTTATATCGTCTATCTGGTGGTAACCGGGCAGATGGGGCAGTTCTGGGCTGCTATGTCGAGCGTTCAGGCGCCCTGGCTCGTTGTCGCGTGTCTTTGCATGTTCATGTATCTGTTCTTTGGCATTGTGGCCTATGCGATCGCCGTCTGGCTCGACCCCAATTCGCCCGTCGGTATCCGCGACCTCATTTCGGTCGAGGCGAGCGGTATTTTCTTTGGCAACCTGACGCCCATGATGATGGGCTCGACTCCTGCTCAGATCTATCGCCTGACCAAAGCGGGCCAAAATGTCGGCGAGGCCGGCGCCACGCAGTTCACGCGTTTTATCGTGTATCAGTTTGGCCTTGTTGCCTGGGGCGCTATCCTCCTGCTTGCTCGCATGCCGTTTTTCGCCGAGCGCTATGGCGACATGACGCTGCTGTGCGTCTTTAGCTTTGGCGGGCACTGCTGCATCTTGCTGGGTATCTTCGCCGTCGCGCTCATGCCTAAGACCGTCACGCGCGTTGCCCATTGCATCATCAATTGGCTCGAGCGCATTGGTGTCTCGGCCACTAAGATCGAGGGATGGCGCACGTTTGTTGATGGTGAGATCTACTCGTTTTCCGAGAAATTCAAACTCTCTGCCGGCCATTTTTCGTCCATGCTGCTCACCGTGTTTATCACCATGCTGCAGCTCGCGTTTTTCTATCTGGTGCCGTATTTCCTGATGCTTGCCTTTGGCCACCACGAGGTCGACTTTTTCTCGGTCATGGCCGCGAGCGCCTTTGTTCAGCTGTTGAGCTCCGCGGTCCCCTTGCCTGGAGGAACTGGTGGCGCTGAGGGCGGCTTTGCATTGTTCTTGGGTCATTTCTTTGGGTCGGCTTCGACCGCCGGCTATCTGCTGTGGCGCCTCATTACGTTTATCGCGCCGACCATTTTGGCTGCGCCCCTGCTTGGCCTTAAGAGCGCCCACAACGAGAGTATCCATGCGCGCTGGGATCGCGTGATGCGCAAGCTCGGCCGCACGCCTCAGACGCCCTCTGCGCCCGCTAAGCCGCATCCCACGAATGCTGTTACCGTTGATCCCAGGAAGCACGCTCAGAAGGCTTCTGGGACCGCTAAGCCGGCTCATAAAGCCTATGTGCGCCAGACGGGCGACGGTATCCGCGTATCTCCGTCGGCGCTCAATAAGAAGAAGCACCCTAAGTCGCGGTAGGGCGGTCGTGCGTTCTTCATGATGCGGGGCATATTTGAGCTGTATGGGGGATAATCCTCTTACGTAGATTATCTCTCATCTGTTGATGAATGCTCGCATATCGAAGGGACACACCCATGGCCACCAGTAAACCGCGTATTGATCGCCGTATCGTTCGCAGCCGCAATGCCATCCTTTCCGCTTTTGAGCGCTTGCTCATGGAAAAGCCGCTGGCAGACATTACGGTGAGTGCCATCGCGCGCGAGGCCAATGTCGACCGTAAAACCTTCTACGTGCACTTTGGTACGGTTGACGGCCTGCTCGATGCCATTGCCGTCGATGTGGTGGAGATGATTGTCGACTCGGTCGAGAAAACGCTTGCCTCCATGGACGGCGACACCAATGAACGCGCCCTGGGCGCGGCGGCGACCTTCTTTAAAACCGTTAACGAGGCGCTGTGCAACAACCTGGTGCTCAATCGTCAGCTGATCGAGAACATTCCGCTCGATGATTTTATGGCTCGTCTTCGTGCGCCGCTCGAGCACGAGATTGCCGAGCGCGATCTGCTGCCCCACGGTCTCAAGGACGAGATGTTCGACTACTATCTGGCGTTTTTGCTGTCGGGTATTATCGGAATCTATCGCACATGGGCGCTGTCTGACGACTCGGTTCCTATCGAGCGCGTCTCGGAGGTCGCCAACGACCTGACTCTCAATGGCCTGTCGAGTCTGGAATCTCGCTTGGATTAGGCGCAGGCTCGAGTTCGCGAGGCGCTTGTCGGGGTGCAGCCCGATCGATCAGGCGACGAGCATCCCGCCGAAGCAGTCGATGACCGGGCTCAGGTAGACCTTCTCGCCGCCCGGGAGCCTGAACTCGGTGATGTCGGTGAGCCACAGCAGGTTGGGCTCGTCGGCGTGGAAATTCCTGTTTACGAGGTTCTCCGGCGCCTTGTAGACCTCGCCGGCGTAGGAGCTGTAGCCTGAGGATCCTTAAAAGAAAGTCCAGTTTATCCTTTCCACCCCAAATGGGAATCCTCCGATGCGCCTTCGCACGCTCGCATGACCTCGATACCGTGCGAGCGTGCGAACTCGACGAGCTCTGCGTTGCGGGCGTTTATGGTGCCGAAGGCGGCGGGACACACGAAAAGGCGCGCGCAGTGGACGAGGAGCTCTTTGGCGCGGGCTATGGTTCTATCCCCGATCGGCTCGAAGGCGCGCTCGGCCACGCATTCCGCCGCCAGGTCGCGCGCGAGCTCGCAGTCGATGTCCCCTTCGTGCAGAACGCCCGTGTAGAACGCCTTGCCCTGCCGGATGAGCTGGCGAAACACAGCCGACCCCGTACCTGCGCCGGCGATGACGAACGTGTGCGCATCGCCGTGCGGGCGTCCAATTTCCACGCTGCCGAAGCGCTCGTTGAAGGTGCCATGTTGAAGGCCGTAGAGCTCGCCAATCGTCTCGCGCGTGAATATGTCCTCGGGTGCGCCGGCGCGGAAGACCCGGCCGTCCTTCACGCAAATCACCTTGTCGGCGCTTTTCTGCGCGAGCTCGAGTTCGTGGATGGACATGATGACAGCCACATTCCGCGATTTCGCAAGGTGGCGAAGTATTCGCAGCAGGTCGATCTGGTAGCGGATATCGAGATACGACGTGGGCTCGTCGAGCACGAGCACACGCGGATCCTGCGCGATGGCGCGTGCGAGCATGACGCGCTGGCGTTGCCCGTCGCTTATCTGCATAAAGTCGCGCTCGGCGAGCTCTTCCACATGTGCGGTTTTCATGGCCTCGTCGACCCGACTATGGTCGTCGGGCGAGAGTGTGCCCATTCGCCCGGTGTAGGGGTGCCTTCCCGCCTCTACGACATCGCGGCAGGTGAGGAGCTCGGTCCGGGGGCGATCTGTCAGCATAACCGCAAGGTTCCTTGCAAACTCCGCCGTCTTCCATCGGGAAATCTCCCGCCCGTCGAGCTCGACCGCGCCGGCAAGCGGTGCCAGATGGCGTGTGATGGTTTTCAAGATGGTCGACTTGCCCGAGCCGTTCGGCCCGATGAGCGCCACGACGTCGCCCGCGCGAACCTCCAGATCGACGCCTTCGACTACGACCTTCTTGTCGTAGCCCGCCGACAGGTCGCTTATGTGGAAAAGCGGCGCTCCGTCAGCCTGCGTTTCGACCGTAGTTTCGAGGTTCGGCTCCGCTCGGAGGAGGCGTTCCGCGCGCAGTTCCGCACGAGCCGAAAGTGCCTTCTGGCACTTTCGTGCGAGCTCAGGACTGTCTAAGCATGGAATGTCCCCTCCGAGCGTTTTGGGCCGCGGCACGAATTCCCCCATCTACCTCACCCGCTTCTTCAACATGAGCGCGATAACCACCGGAGCGCCGAAGATGGCGGTGACGGCGCTGATGGAAAGCTCGACGGGAGAGAACAGCGTGCGCGCGATCAAATCGCAGCCCGCGCAGAAGATGGCGCCTCCCAAGAAGCACGCAGGAATCACGCGGATGGGCTTCGACGACTTTAGCGCCGACTTCACGAGATGCGGAACCGCGATGCCTACGAACGACACCGGACCAGCGAACGCGGTCACGCAGGCGGAGAGCATGCTCGCTAGAAGGACGAGCACCACGCGGAAGCGTTCGACGTTCACGCCGACGCTTTTCGCGTAGGCTTCTCCCAGCTGGAAGGCGGAAAGGGGCTTCGATATCGCGAATACGCATGCGCTCACGGTGATCACCACGACCGCGATGATCGCGATGTCGTCCCAGCTCGAACCCGAGAAGCTACCCAAAGACCAGTTGTGCAGGTTCACGATGGACTGGTCGTCGGCGAAGGCGATGAGGAAGTTCGTCGCCGCCGAGCAGATGTATCCCACCATGACGCCCGCCACGATGAGCATGGCCATGGAACTTATGCGCCGTGCGATGAGGAGCACGAAGCCGATGGTGATAAGCGAGCCCAGAAACGCTGCGGCCACCATGGCCGGCGAGGACATGGCCTGGTTCGCGCCTAGAAGTACGATCATCGTAAGCGCGACGACGAACTTTGCGCCCGAGGAGACGCCCAAGATGAACGGGTCGGCGATGGGGTTGTTGAAAAACGTCTGCAGCAGGAACCCGGAAAGCGAAAGTGCCCCGCCGAGAAGCACGGCTGAAAGCACGCGCGGCAGGCGAATCTCCCAGATGACCTGGCTTTCCATGGAATTGGCCGCGCCGCCTGAAAGGATGCCGGGGATGTGGTCTGCGGGCACGAGCACGCTCCCGATGCACAGGTTGGCCCCGACGAGCACGATGAGGGCAACAGCGAGCAGCGCCGTCACGACGCGACACCGCGCGGCGCGCCCCGATTCGTCGTATGCCATGGAAAGCCGGCTTCTCATGGCGCTAACCGAGCTTCCTCAGATAATGGAAGTCGCTCGCGTCATCGCCGGTGAACGCCCCGTGCAGCTCGTCGATAATGTCGGCGGTAGAAGTCATCTGCTGGTACATGTCGGCGCTTGTGACCCAGACGTTGCCGTTCTTCACGGCTTTGAACTGCGACAATAGCGCGTTTTTGCCTACGAAGTCGTTCAAGGTGGCAACCGATTCGTCGATGGTGCCGTTGTAGACGATGATGTCGGCATCCTTCGCCGTCGCGTAGAAGCGCTCCATTTCGAGCGTTACTGACGAACCTGACGTCGACGCCGTCTGCGCGTCATCGAGCGCATAGCTGCCGCCTGCAAGCTCGATCATCTGCGCCACGTAGTCGCCCGCCCGCCGCGTGACGGCGGCCCCGTTCGAGTTAATGTAGAAATACGCCACGGTTTTACCTGACGACGCGAGCCCCAATGTTTGCTCGACGCGGGCCTTCTGCTCGTTGAACAGGTGCGCGGCCTCGTCTTCCTTGTCGAACAGGACGCCGAAAAGCTTAATCCACTCGACGCGCCCGAGTGCTTCGGGCTCGCTCGACGACTGTTCGGTGAGCACGACGAGCCCGAGCTTCTGCAGCTTTTCCTTCACATCGGGCGTGTGGTTGATCATGGTGTTCTCGATGGCAAGCGTACAGCCCGAGGCCGATATTCGCTCGTAGTCGGGCGCGCTGTACTTGCCGCCGTAGGCGATCGCCCCACTTTCGAGTGCGCTTTTGAAGCCCACGACCGAGCAGTCGTCGGCCTTCGTGCCCGACATGATGATATTGTCGTTCGCATCGAGCGCGTCGACCAGGCACATCGTCGCCGACGACACGAGGTACACCTTGTCGGCGGGGCGCCTTATGACCGCGATGTCGGAGCTCAACCCATCAGGTACCTTCGCATCTTGCGGCACCACGAGGAAACGCTCCCCATTCGAAACGCAGATAAGCCGCAGACCGCCTTCGAACTCGTCGACAGTGAAGTGCTCGGCGTATTCAAGCTGAAGCGCCCCCGTCGGCTCCCAGCCGCAGCCCAAATCGGCGTTGTGGAAGTCGGCCGCGGCGCTTGAAGCCGTTCCCGCAGGGGAGCCGCCGCTTGCATCGTCGCCCGATTTCTCCTTCATGGTGGATGAGTCGAAGTGGATCGTGTAGTCGATGGTGTGCGGCGTCGACATGGCGACGGTCTCGGCCGACACGGCGATGTCCTCGTCGAGTGTGACGGGTATCTCGAACGTGGAGTTGCCGCCGTCGTTTACGGGCGCGTAGTCCACGCCGTCGACGGTCATCTTGTCATAGTTCGAACTCGACCAGGTGATGGTCGCGGTGTAGGTGTCGCCATCCTTCACAATTGTGGTGGGTGAGGCGATGCTTGCGCGTCCTGACCCGCCGGAAAGCGAGACATTCACAGTGTATTCCTGAGAGCCCGCCGTGCCACCGGTCGCGTTCGGGCTCGCACTGCACCCCGCGAAGGGAAGCGCGAGCAGGGCGACGAGAACGCAGGCGATCGCGCGCGCCGCGATGCTGTGGCGCTTCCTGTTTTCCCCATTGGGGAGAATCAACCGCATGGCGTTACTTCAGTGCGTCGGCACGCAGATCGACGCCGGCGGATTCGAACACAAGCGTGCGGTCGTACCACTGCTCTTTTCTAATACTCCACGCGGCACAGGCGGTGTCCTCGTCGAGCGCATCAACGGGCACGTCGTAGGTGTACTTGCCTTCTGCGTTTTCCACATAGGGGATGAAGTCGGCCTCGCTCGCGGCGGCAGCCTCGTCGCCCGTGCCCATGAAGAGCTTGCCGTAGCCCGTGCCGGAAAGCGTCATCACGCAGTGCATGGAGCCGTTTTCCACGATGAGCTGGGCGTCCACAATCCTGAACATGTTCGAGCTGGAATCTACGGTGATCGGATAGGTGCCGTCGGCCACCTTGTCGGCGGTGATGGGGGCAGCGCTTGCGCCCTCGGTCGCATCGGCCGCCTGCTCGGTCTTTTCCTGGGAATCGGTATTGCTTGCCTTTGCGCTGTCGCTTGAATTTCCGGCGCAGCCGGCGAGCGAGAACGCGAGAAGCGCCGCCGACAGGGCGAAGACGAGGGTTTTCTTCAACATGGAGGGGTTCCTTTCAATCGCTTCTACCGCCCGCGCCGTGCGGTGGGCGGGCGGGATGCGAATGCAACGGGCATGCGCCGTCGGTCGGGGAAGGCGCATGCCCGTTGCACGGGGACGCGACCGGCGCCCCCGTGCGCGGCGAGTTTACAGCTTGGCGATGGCGTCGTCCACGTGCGAGACGTAGATGTCGTCGACCGCGGCGTTCTGTCCCAGACCCTGGAGCAGGCACGTCACTTCGAAGCCGGCGGCCACGAACTTCGCAGCCCAGCTGTCGGGGTCGGTCTCGTCTGCCATGTCGTTGTTCGCGTGGTCGCCCGCGACCACCATGAACGGCGCGAGCACGGCCTTCTTGTACCCTGCGGCGCTCGCGGCGGCGATAACATCCTCGCAGGTCGGTTCAGCCTCGACGGTGCCGACGAAGAACTGCGTCAAGCCCTCGTTCTTGAACACTTCCTGCATCTTGGCATAGTCGGCGTTGGAATCGGCTTCGGTGCCGTGGCCCATGAGGCATAGCGCCGTCTTGCCGTCGTCGAAGGACGCCATGTTCTCCTTAATGGCTGCGGCCACCTTCTTGTAGTCGTCGTCGGAGGTGAGCAGCGGGTCGCCGAGCGAGATCTTGTCGAACTTGTCGGCGTACTTGTCGAGCTCGTCTTTCACGTCGGCGTATTCCAGGCCAGCCATGAGATGCGTCGGCTGCACGACGATTTCCTTCACGCCGTCTTCCACGCAGCGGTCGAGCGCCTCGGTCATGTTGTCGATCGTGATGCCGTCGCGCTTCTTCAGCTTGTCGATGATGATCTGCGCGGTGAAGGCGCGGCGGATGTCGTAGTCCTGCCAGTACTTCTCGCGGATAGCGTCTTCGATGGCGCCGATGGTGATGTGGCGCGAGTCGTTGTAGCTCGTGCCGAAGCTCGTGACGAGAATGACCGGCTTCACGGCCTTCTCCTTTTCGCTCGATTTCTCGGGACTCGCGGAGGTGCTGGAGCAGCCCGCGAGCGCGAATCCGGCGAGCGCGACGGCTCCGGTTGCTGCGGCGCCCATGAAGCCGCGGCGTGACATCTGGTCGGACATGGTTTTCCCTTTCCTCGGTTTGCCGGTCCCCCGGCGACAGTTACTTATCGGCACAAGCGAAAGAAAAGCGCGCTCGTCCGCAAAGGGATAGCGCGCCTGTTTCTTGCCGGCTGCGGCCGGCTCATTCGAAAGGGAAGCGCGCTCCTCGGGGTTCACAAGGAGCTAACGCCACGGCGATGCCGTGAGGAAAAGGCGAAGCAGTCTGGCTTGGGGCGCGAGGCGGTTCGCCCGCGCGTCCTACACAGTAATGTCCCTTGCCCAGGATTCCCACCTGGTTCCCTCCGCAAGCCAGCGCGGACTGTGTGGGCGCCGCGCCGGTCGTTTCCTTTTATTCGATTGTCATATGCTCGTTGCCGAAACTACCACTATGATAGTGGGCGTTTGTGGGCGTGTCAAAGCCAGGGCGGGCGGCATTGCGCCTCCTGCCTACGTATTTGCGCCGATTGCCGCTGCGGGCGCCGTGTCTTGCCCGCTGTGCGAAGGGCGGCGTAAACGGTTGCGATGAGAAACGGGAAGGGAAGGCTCGGATGATTCATATCGTTGGCGCAGGTTCGGGCGCCGCCGACCTTATCACGCTGCGCGGGGCGCGTCTTCTGCGCGCGGCCGACGTGGTCGTTTGGGCGGGGAGCCTTGTGAACCCCGAGCTGCTCGCCGAGTGCAAGGAATCCTGCGTCGTCTACGACAGCGCGCACATGACCTTGGAGGAAGTGCTCGACGTGATGTGCGCGGCGGATGCGCGGGGCGAGGAAGTGGTGCGCCTGCACACGGGCGACCCGTGCCTGTACGGCGCCATCCAGGAGCAGATGGACGCGCTCGACGCGCGCGGCGTGGACTACGAGGTGGTGCCCGGCGTGTCGAGCTTTTGCGGTGCCGCGGCGGCGCTTCGCCAGGAATACACGCTGCCGGGAATCAGCCAGTCGGTCGTGATCACGCGGCTTTCCGGGCGCACCCCCATGCCCGCGGGCGAGGGCATGCGCACCATGGCGGAAAGCGGCTCGACTATGGTCATCTTCCTGAGCTCGGGTATGCTCGCCGAGCTTTCCGCCGAGCTTTTGGCCGCGGGCCGCAGCTCCGACGAGCCGGTGGCGCTCGTGTACAAGGCGACCTGGCCTGAGGAGCGCGTGGTGCGATGCACAGTGGGCACGCTCGCCGATGCGGGCGCGCGAGAGGGCATCGACCGCACGGCGCTCGTGGTGGTGGGCCGCGTGCTCGGAGCTCGCGGCGGGCTTGCGCACAACGGCGGGCAAGCGGAGTCGTACGAGCGCAGCAAGCTTTACGACCCTTCGTTTGCCACAGGGTATCGGAAGGCGAGCAGCTAGCGTGGCCTTCGAGCACTACATATATACCGGGACGACCCGCCTGCGCTGCGGCTACACCACGGGGAGCTGCGCCGCGCTCGCGGCGAAGGCGGCCTGCGAGATGCTCTTGTCACGAAAGCCCGTCGGCCGCGTGTCGATCGTCACCCCCGGCGGGCTGCCCGTCGAGGCGAACGTGGTCGACGCATGTATCGGCGAGGGGTGCGCCCAGTGCGCCGTGCGAAAGGACGCAGGTGACGATGCCGATGTGACCGACGGCGTGCTCGTGTACGCGCGCGTGGAACATGCGGGGTCGGGCACGGGTGCTGCGGGCAGCAAGGGCGTGCCCGCGCGCGAATCGGAAGTTTCCGTCGATGGCGGCGTGGGCGTGGGGCGCGTGACGTTGCCCGGCCTCGAGCAGCCGGTGGGGGCGGCCGCCATCAACGCGACGCCGCGCGCGATGATCACTTCGGCGGTGCGCGAGGTGTGCGCCGCGCACGGCTTTTCTGGAAATATCGCTGTGACGATTTCGGTACCCGAGGGTGTTGCCCTTGCCGAAAAGACCTTCAACCCGCACCTGGGGATAGAGGACGGCATCTCCATCCTGGGCACGACGGGCATCGTCGAGCCGCGCAGCCTCGCTGCCTTGCGCGACAGCATCGAGCTCGAGATCCGGCAGCATGCGGCTATGGGGCGGCGCGGAGTCGTGCTCACGCCCGGCAACTACGGCGCGCAGTTCATCTCGGGGCATTTCCACCTAAACGGTGCGCCGGTGGTCTTCATCTCCAACTTCGTGGGCGATGCGATTGATTGCTGCGTTCGCGAGGGATTTACCAATGTCCTTCTTGTGGGACACATCGGCAAGCTGGTGAAGGTTGCGGGCGGCATCATGGACACCCATTCGCGTACCGCCGACTGCCGCGCGGAGATTCTGGCCGCCCACGCGGCCTTGGCCGGCGCGGGCACGAAGACTGTGCGCGAGATCATGTCGTCGGTCACGACCACGGCGGCGCTCGAGGTAATCGAGGCCGCCGGCGTGGGGGACGCTGCGCGCGCCTCGCTCGCTGTGGCAATCGAGGACAGGTTGCGCCGCCGCGCGGCGGGCGGATGCGACATCGCCGCGGTCGTGTTCGACGCCGAGCGCCGCGAGCTTTTCCGCACGTCGGGCGCCGATGCAGTTATCGGGGAATTGGGGGCGACGTATGAGTAAAGGCGTGCTGTACGGCGTGGGCACGGGGCCTGGCGACCCCGAGCTGCTCACGATCAAGGCCGTCCGCACAATCGAATCGTGTCCGGTCATCGCCGCACCGCAGACGGCGGACGGGGCCATGGTCGCGCTCGACATCGTGCGCGGCGCCGTCGACCTTACAGGCAAGACGGTGATCCCCGTGCGATTCTCGATGACGTGCGACGTCGAGCGCCGCGCGGCCGAGCATGCCTCGCTTGTTCACGAGCTTGTCGCGCACCTGGATGCGGCCCGCGACGTCGCGCTGCTGAACCTGGGGGACCCAAGCATCTACGCCACCTTCCAGCGCATAGCGCCCGACGTGCGCGCCCGCGGGTTCGAGGCGCGCGCCATTCCCGGCGTGCCGAGCTTCTGCGCGGTCGCCGCAGCGCTCGAGCGCGACCTCACGCCCGAGATGTCGTTGCCTCTGCACATCGTGCCCGGCGGCTACGACGACGTGCGCCGCGCAATCGGCTGGCCGGGGACGAAGGTGGTCATGAAGGCGCGCCGCTCGCTTGCGGACACGAAGCGCATCCTTCGCGAGGAGGGCGCCTTCGACGGTGCCGAGCTCGTAGAGGACTGTGGGCTTCCGGGCGAGCGCGTGTACCGCTCGCTCGACGATGTGCCCGATCGGGGCAGCTACTTCTCGACGATGGTGGTGCGCTAGATGAGGGTTTCCTGCATAGCGTTCACCGAGAGGGGGCATGCGTTGGCGGAGCGCACCGCACGCGCGCTTTCCGATTGTGCGCAGACAGGTGAAGATGACCCTGGCTGGGACGTTTCCGTTTCGCGCGGGTTCGGCGAGGGGAAGGCCGACCTGCGCGCATGGACGGCGCTCGCGTGGGAAGCGTCGGACGCGCTTCTGTTCGTGGGCGCGGCGGGCATCGCCGTGCGGGCGATCGCGCCGTATGTCGCCTCGAAGGCAAACGATCCCGCGGTTGTGGCCATCGACGAGGCGGGGCGCTTTGCCGTCTCGCTTTTGTCGGGGCATTTGGGCGGTGCGAACGAGCTTGCGCAAACTGTGGCACGCGCGGCAGGGGCCATCCCCGTCATCACCACGGCGACCGACGTCCGCGGCGTGTGGGCGGTGGATACGTGGGCGCGCCGTGCGGGGCTCGCCGTTTCGAATCCCGAGGCCATCAAGCGAGTGTCGGCGCGGCTGCTTTCGGGCGGGCGCGTGGCGCTCTATTCCGACATGCCGATTTCGGGACAGCCGCCTGAGGGGGTTGACTTTGCGTCCGACCGCGCTCGGGCCGATATCGTCGTGTCGCCGTTCGCTGGCGCGAATGCAGGTGCGTCCGTTCGCGCGGCGGAGACAACGGGCGAGGTCGTGCCCGCCGGCGAGACGGGGAAGCCGGCGGGCGTGCGGGCGCAGGCGCCTGCGCCGGAGTCGCTTCGCCTTGTCGTGCCCTGCATCGTTGCGGGCATAGGGTGCCGTCGCGGTGCGTGCGCCGAAGCGATCGGGGAGGCGTTTCTTCTCGCGTGCGGGCAGGCGGGTATCTCGCCTTCGGCCGTGCGCGAGGCGGCGACGATCGACGTAAAGGCGCACGAGGAGGGTCTGCTCGCCTTCTGCCGCGCGCGCAATATCCCGCTCGCGACGTATTCCGCAGAGGAGTTGTCGCAGGTCGAAGGCAGCGTTTCGCCATCTGATTTCGTGCGCGCGACGGTGGGGGTCGACAACGTGTGCGAGCGCGCGGCGCTCGCGGACGGGGGCAAACTTATCTTCCCGAAGCTCGCTCACGGCGGCGTGACCGTCGCGTTTTCCAAGGTAACTATCGAACTTTCGTTTAAGGAGCGGTGATGGGAAAGCTCTTCGTGGTGGGGATCGGCCCGGGCGGCCCCGACGGCATGACGATTGCGGCTCGGCGCGCGCTCGAGGCGGCCGACATCGTTGTGGGGTACACGAAATACGTGGAGCTCGCGCTCGCCGCCGTGCCCGACGCGGCGCATCTCGCAACGCCGATGATGCACGAGGTCGAACGGTGCCGCCTGGCGCTTTCGCGCGCGCAGAGCGGAGAAGCCGTGGCGCTCGTGTGCAGCGGTGACGCGGGCGTGTACGGCATGGCGAGCCCCGTGCTGGAGCTTGCTGAGGACTACCCCGATGTAGACGTGGAAGTTATCGCCGGGGCCACCGCGGCTCAGAGCGGGTCGGCGGTGCTCGGCGCCCCGCTTGCCCACGACTTCGCGGTCGTGTCGCTCTCCGACCTGCTCACGCCGTGGGAGGTCATCGAGCGCAGGCTCGCCGCCGTGGCGAGCGCCGACTTCTGCATCTGTTTGTACAACCCGCGCAGCAGAAAGCGCGCCGACAGGCTCTCGCGCGCGGCGAAGATTATGCTCGAATGGAAGGCCCCCGACACGCTCTGCGGCTGGGTACGCAACATCGGGCGCGAGGGGCAGCAGTCGGGCATGTGCAGGCTCTCCGAGCTGGGGGAGTTCGACGCCGACATGTTCACCACCGTGTTCGTCGGCAACGCGGACACGAAGCGCGTAGGCGGCCGTATGGTCACGCCGCGCGGGTATCGGGAGATTCCATGCGAAAGGTAACGATCATCGGGGCGGGGCCCGGAAACCCCGACTTGCTCTCGCGCGCGGCGCTCGACGCGATCGACATCGCCGACGTGGTCATCGGCGCTCATCGCGCGCTTGTCAGCATCGACGTGCCGCCCGACGTGGTGAGATGCGAGCTCGTGAAGACGGCGGACATCGTCGCCGCGCTCACCGATGCTGCGTCGTGGCAGCGCGCCGTGGTCGTGATGACGGGCGATGTGGGGCTGTTCAGCGGCGCGCGCCGCCTGGTGGAGGCGCTCTCCGGCGACGCGCAGGTGGACGTGCGCGTCATTCCCGGCATAAGCTCGGCGTCGTATCTCGCCGCGCGCCTCGCGCGTCCATGGCAGGATTGGCGCTTCGCGAGCGCTCACGGCGTGGCGTGCGACATCGTGGCCGAGGCCGAGCGCGCAGGTGAGCTCTTCCTCGCCACGTCGGGCGGGGAAGACCCCTCGCGGCTTTCGGGCGAGCTTGTGCAGGCGGGCTTCGGGGACGCGCGCGTGACGGTGGCCGAGCGCCTGTCGTACCCCGACGAGCGCATCACCTGCGCGACCGCAAGTGAAATCGCGGGTCAGACGTTCGACGACTTGAACGTGATGCTTATCGAGTTCGCAGGCTGCGCCGGGTCGCCTGCGGGCTCTAGCGCAGCCTCCGAGGCGCCGGCCGGCGCGTCTGCGCCCGCGGCTGCCTCTTTCGCGGCGGACTCTGCGGGCGCATCCCGCGCCGCGAGCTCCCGCTGGCCGTACGCTTCCTCGGGCATTCCCGACGAGCTCTTCATCCGCGGCGACGTTCCCATGACCAAGCAGGAGGTGCGCGCCGTCGCGCTCGCGAAGCTGCGCCTTACCGCGACCGACACCGTGTGGGATGTCGGCGCCGGCACGGGGAGCGTGTCGATCGAGGCGGCGCTCGTCGCGCGAGCGGGGTCGGTATGGGCGGTCGAGCGCAACGCGGCCGGCGTGCGGCTCATCCGAGAGAACGCGGATGCATTCGGGTGCGGCAACGTGCATGCGGTCCCCGGTGTCGCCCCCGAAGCGCTCGCGAAACTGCCTGTCCCCGACGCCGTGTTCGTCGGCGGGAGCGCGGGCGAGCTTCCCTCCATCGTGGAGGCGGCGCTCGAGAAGAACTCGCAGGTTCGCCTGTGCGTGCCATGCGTCACCGTTGAGACGCTCACCGAGGCGTGCGTGCTCCTCTCGGGTTCGCGCTTTAAGGGGTTCGAGGCGTGCCAGGTGTCGGCCGCCCGCGCTGAGGCTGTAGGCTCGCACCATCTTATGAAGGCGCAAAACCCCGTGTTCCTCGTCAGTGCGCGCGGTGCGAGCGCGGATGCCGAGGAGCTTGCCGAAGTCGGCGCGCTTGCTGAGTCGCCTTTCGGGGAGGACCCCTCTGTCGAGGGGAACCCATCCGTTGAGGTGGTCTCGCTTGCTAACTGCAACGCCGCAGGTGGGGAAGGCGGTGCCCGGTGAGCACGTCCATCCCGCGCTTCATGGTCGCTGCGCCCTCGAGCGGGAGCGGCAAGACGGTCGTCACGTGCGCGCTCCTGCGCGCGCTCGCGCGCCGCGGCCTTGCATGCGCAGCCTTCAAATGCGGCCCCGACTACATTGACCCGCTCTTTCATCGCCGCGTCGTGGGTGCGTGCTCGGGCAACTTAGACGGCTTCTTCACTGACGCCCCGACGCTGCGCGCCCTGCTCGCACGCGGCGCCGCGGGCGCGGATGTCGCGGTGCTCGAGGGGGTCATGGGCTTCTACGACGGCATGGCGCCCGGCGTGGCCGACGCGAGCAGCTATCAGGTTGCGCGCGACACGGAAACGCCGGTCGTTTTAGTGGTGAACGGGCGCGGGGCGTCTTTATCGCTCGCCGCCGTAATCCGCGGCATCGCCGAGTTCCTGCCTTGTGCGAACGTGCGCGGCGTCGTGCTGAACAAGACGAGCGCCGCTGCCTGCGCCTACGCGGCGCCTGCGATCGAGAAGCACACGGGCGTCGCGGTTTTGGGGAATATCCCCGCCGACGAGGCGTTCTCGCTCGAAAGCCGGCATCTGGGGCTTGTGACCGCCGACGAGGTCGAGCAGCTCTCCGCGCGCATCGGCAAGATGGCCGAGCTGGTGGAAAAGAGCATCGACGTCGACCGCTTGCTCGAAATAGCGGCGACGGCACCCGATATCCGCGAGGAACCTTACCGGTTGGAGCCGATCGCGGGAGCGCGGCCCATCGTCGCCGTCGCGCGTGACGAGGCGTTCTCGTTCTATTACGAGGAGAATCTGCGCGCGCTCGAGGACCTGGGTTGCGAGCTGGCCTTTTTCAGCCCCCTGTGTGATAGCGAGTTGCCCCGGGGGACAAGCGCCCTCTATCTGGGGGGCGGCTACCCGGAGCTCCATGCGCGGCAGCTCTCCGAGAACGTGTCGATGCGCGAGGCGGTGCGGCGCGCGGTGGAATCCGGCATGCCGACGGTCGCCGAATGCGGTGGGTTTCTGTACCTGCAGCGCGAAATCGCCGATAGCGAGGGGTGGCGCTGGCCTGTTGCGGGCGCCCTTGAGGGCGCAAGCGAGAACGGGGGAAGGCTGTCCCATTTCGGGTACGTGGAGCTCACTTCCCAACGCGACGGGCTCTACGGGCCGCGCGGCACACGCATCCGCGCGCACGAGTTCCACTACTGGCAGTCCACCTGCCCGGGCGGCGACTTTTGGGCGCAGAAGCCCCGGCGCGACAAGGGCTGGCCGTGCATGACGACCACCCCGTCCCTGGTGGCGGGCTTCCCGCATGTGTACTATCCTGCGAACCCCGACGTTGCGCGCGCGTTCGCGTCTGCCGCAGCGTCGTTCGCAGAGAGGAGGCGGCATGGCTGAAGCAACCGAAACCGCGCTTGCCTGCATCCGCGAGGAAGTCGAGCGCGCGTTCTCGTCGGCGCCGGGCGCCGTGCTCGAAGCCGCGCTTTCCCGGATCGCGCCCGCTGACGAGTGCGCCCGTGCCGCCGCGTACGCCGCGTGGGACTCCATCGCGCACCCCTTGGGGGGATTGGGCGACTTTGAAGACGCCGTCGCGTGTATCGCCGCAGCTCAGGGGAGCGCCGAGGTGGCCGAGTTTCCCCGTGCGCTCGCGGTATTCTTCTCCGACAACGGGGTCGTTGCCGAAGGCGTGTCGCAAAGCGGGCAAGATGTGACGCGAGCCGTCGCGCGCAACATGTGCGAGGGGGCCGCGAGCGCCTGCCGCATGGCGGCGTTCGCGGGTGCCGAGGTCGTGCCCGTCGACGTGGGTATGGCCCGGGGCATAGAAGACGCGCGCATGGTGCGCGCGAACGTGCGGCGGGGGAGCGGCAACATCGCTCTCGGCTCCGCTATGTCTCGCGATGGGGCCGTGCGCGCGATCGAGGTCGGAATCGCCGTCGCGTGCGGGCTTGCCCGCGCCGGCGTGCGCCTTCTCGCCGCGGGCGAGATGGGCATCGGCAACACGACCACCTCGGCGGCGGTGGCCGCAGTGCTCATCCGGGCGGACGCGCGGAGCCTTGTCGGGCGCGGCGCGGGGCTCTCGGACGCCTCGCTCGCGCGCAAGCGCGACGTGGTCGAGCGCGCTATCGACGCGAACTCGCCCGATCCCGCCGACCCGATCGACGTGCTCTCGAAGGTGGGCGGCTTCGACATCGCTGCGATGTGCGGCTTCTACCTGGGGGCCGCGGTCTCGAAGGCGCCGGCGCTCCTCGACGGGGTCATATCCTGCACGGCGGCCCTGTGCGCGGCGCGCCTGTGCCCCAACGCCTTGGGCTACCTCGTGGGCACCCACGCATCAAGCGAACCCGCAAGCCGGGAGCTCCTTCGCGAGCTCGGCATAAAGGCGCCCCTCGACGCAGGCATGCACTTGGGCGAGGGCGCGGGCGCCATGGCGTATCTCCCCCTTCTGGATTCGGCGCTGCGCGTGTACCGGGATGGGAAGACGTTCACGGCGACTGGCATGGCTGCTTACGAGCATTTCGAGGCCGGGAAATGACGGTGACGCTCGTCATCGGCGCCGCCGCGAGCGGCAAGAGCGCCTACGCCGAGTCCCTGTGCCTCGGGCACGACGGCCCTCGCGTGTACCTGGCAACGATGGAGCCCTTCGGGGAAGAGGGCGCCCGCCGCATCGCGCGCCATCGGGCGCTGCGCGAGGGCAAGGGGTTTTCCACCCTCGAGCGAACGCGTGACGTGGGCGCCGCAGTGTCCGGGCTTCCGCGCGGCTGCACGCTTCTTTTGGAGGACGTGGGCAACCTGGTTGCGAACGAGCTTTTCGCGGAAGGCGGCTTGTCCCCACGTGACCCCGACGCTGCGGCGCGCGAGGTGCTCGGAGGCATCGAACGGCTCGCTCGGGCCGCTGCGTATACGGTGGTGGTCACCGTCGACGTGTTCGCCGATGAGATGCGCTACGATGAGGGGACCGAGGCATGGAGGCGCGCGCTCGCGCGCGTGAACGCGGGCGTGGCGGCGCTGGCCGACCGCGCAGTCGAAGTGGTATGCGGGATTCCCATGTGGATGAAAGGTGAAGGACCTACAAGGTGAAGATAGCAGAGGCAATCGGCGCGGCGTTCGGAACGTTCTCGCGCATCCCCGTCCCGAAATCGGCCTGGACCGATTTCGGGTCAACCCATGCGCTTGCCGCGTTTCCCCTGGTGGGCCTTGCGGAAGGGTTCCTCATGACGGCGTGGGGACACGTTGCGAACCTGCTCGGCGTGCCCGCGACCATCGTCGCGGCCGTGCTCGTGGCGCTGCCTGTGGCGGTGACGGGAGGCATCCACCTAGACGGGCTTTGCGACACCTCCGATGCGCTTGCAAGTTGGGCCCCGCGCGAGCGAAAGCTCGAGATCATGCACGATCCGCGGGCGGGCGCTTTCGGGGTTATTGGTGTTGTTGTGTACCTTATTCTGCAGTTTTCCCTGTTCACCGCGCTGCCGCTTACGGCGGGGGCGTTCCTCGCGCTTCTGTGCTCGCTCGTGTTCTCCCGCGCGCTTTCGGGACTCGCCGTTGAATGCTGGCCTGCCGCGCGGGCGGACGGCATGGCCGCGGGGCTCTCGCCTGCGAAGAAGCGCGCGGCGATCGTCGTGCCGCTTTGCGCTTTCGCTGCGGCTTCGGCTGCTGGGATGGTCGCGTGCGCTCAGGCCGTCGGCGCCTTTATGGCGGTGGCGGGGCTTTTGGTGCTCGCGTGGTACCGCCATGTTGCCCTGTCCCGCTTCGGCGGGGTGACGGGGGATTTGGCCGGATGGTTTCTGCAATGGGCCGAGCTCGCGATGCTTGCCATGCTGGTGGTGGGGGGCATGCTCCTATGATGCTCGTGGTAGGTGGCTCGCATTCGGGGAAGAGGACCTTCGTGCGCGAAAAGCTCGGGTTTGCGGCGGACGATTTCGTCGACGCGGCGCAGCTTGCGGAGGGCGGCGTGCCCGCGGCTTTTGCCGGCCGCGTCGCATACCGTGCTGAGGAACTCGTACGCGCGCTCGACGCTGACCGGGCGCTCGAGCGGCTGATCGGCTTCGACGTAGTGATTCTGCCCTTGGTCGGCTCGGGAGTCGTCCCTATGCGTGCGGAAGACGCCCAATGGCGCGAGCGCGCGGGGCGCCTGGGATGCGCGCTCGCTGCGCGCGCTGACGTCGTCGTGCGCATGACGTGCGGGATTCCCCAGGTCATCAAAGGAAACCTTGCCGATGCGCCTCGAGGGACGCAGGGCGCGGGTGCGCCTTTGGAAGTCGTCTTCGTGCGCCATGGTGCCACGGCGGGCACGGAAGACCATCGCTACAGCGGGGCGGGCACCGACGAGCCCCTGTCGAGCGCGGGCGAGCGCGCTTTGCGCGACCTCGCGTGCTATCGTGACGTGTTCCGTGTTATCACGAGCGGCATGGCCCGCACCGACCAGACGGCGCGCATCCTCTTCCCGAACGCGGAGCTTATGGCGTGCCCCGGTCTGCGCGAGATGGATTTCGGCGACTTCGAGGGGCGAAGCGCCGCCGAGCTTAAAGAGGATGCGCGCTACCGCGCCTGGGTAGACTCCTGGTGCGAGACGCGCTGCCCGCATGGCGAGGGCAAGAGCGATTTCACCCGCCGCGTCGTCGCGGCGTTTCGGGAGGCATGCAAATCGGAGCGCGCCCAGGGGAGTGGGCGCGCCGTCTTCGTCGTTCACGCGGGTACCGTGAAAGCGCTGCTCTCCGAGCTAGCTGTCCCGAAAATGGGATACTTCGACGTGCATACCGAGCCGGGCGGCGCATGGGCCGCCACCTGGGATGGGCGCTGCCTTCGCGACGTTCGCCCCGCTTCGGGGGGCGATGCCCGGTGATGACGATTCTTGCCGTCGCCGCCGGGTTCGCGGCCGACCTTGCCTTCGGCGACCCGCGTTGGCTTCCCCATCCCGTCGTCGCCATGGGGCGCGCGATCACGTGGGCCGAAGGCCGCCTGCGGGGCGCATTCCCGCAAACGTCCGCGGGCACGCGCGCCGCAGGGCTTGTGCTCGCCGTGGCGCTTCCGCTTACGTGTGGGCTTTTGACCTGGGGAATCCTGCATGTTTGCGGCATGGTTCACTCCGGCTTGCGCTTCGTGGCCGAGGCATGGGCGAGCTATCAGATTCTCGCGGCATGCGAGCTGCGCCGCCAGAGCCTGGCCGTTGCCCGCGCGTTCTCGAAGGGCGGCCTTGTCGCGGCGCGCGAAGCCGTCGGGCTCATCGTGGGACGCGACACGTCTGTTCTCGACGAGCAGGGCGTCGCGCGCGCCGCCGTGGAAACGGTGGCGGAGAACGCGAGCGACGGTGTCATCGCGCCGCTTTTCTACCTTATGATCGGGGGTGCGCCCTTGGGCATGGCGTACAAGGCGGTGAACACGCTCGACAGCATGGTGGGCTACAAAAACGAGCGCTACATCGACTTCGGCTGCGCCTCGGCGTGCCTCGACGATGCGGTGAATTGGATCCCCTCGCGCTTATCGGCCCTGCTCATGATCGCCGTGTGCCCGATCGTCGGGCTCGACGCGCGCGGGGCGGCGCGCATCTGGCGCCGCGACAGGCGTCGCCATGCGAGCCCGAACGCGGCGCAGACCGAGTCAGCGTGCGCGGGCGCGCTCGGGCTGCGCCTGGCAGGACCCGCGGTGTATTTCGGCAAGCTCGTTGAGAAACCGACGATAGGCGATGCGTCCCGCGAAATCGAGTGGGGCGACATCGTTCGGGCGACAAGGCTCATGCTCGCCGCGTCCGTATGCGCGCTCGTCGTCTTCGGCGCTGTGCGCGCGGCGGTCGTGCTCGCCGTGGGGGCGATGTTATGAGGGAAGACCACGCCGCGCCCCGGGCTGACGGGGGGATCCTGCGCGCCCGTGCGCATGGGGGCAGCTGGCAATCGCTCGGCATCGCTTGCGAAGGGGGCGCCTCCGACCTCATTGACTTCTCGGTGAACGTGAATCCGGCAGGCCCCTCGCCGCGCGCCGTCGCCGCAGCTTGCAAGGCGCTTTCTCGAATCGACGCCTACCCCGATAGGGAAAGCCTCGCCCTCGTTCGCGCCCTAGCGCGCGCCCAGGGCATTCCCGAAGATACTATCGTCTGCGGCGCGGGCGCGTCCGACATCATCTGGCGGCTCGCCGCGGCGGTGCGCCCGAAGCGCATCGTCGTGTGCGCGCCGACGTTTTCTGAATATGCGGAGGCGGCATCGTACTACGGCGCATGCGTGCGGGAGTTCCCGCTCTCCGAAGCGGACGACTTCGACGTGCCCACCTCCTTCGCCCGCGCGATCGAGGGGCCGGGAGACGTGGCGTACCTCTGCAATCCGAACAACCCTACGGGGCGCCTCGTCGACCCCAGCGTGATCGATGCCGCGGCTTGCCGCTGCGAGCAGGTGGGCGCGCTGCTCGTCGTGGACGAGTGCTTCCTCGGATTTGCGCCCGACGCCCGCGAAAGGAGCGTGGCCGCACGCGCCGCGTGTTCGCGCCATGTGGCCGTGCTCTCCGCGTTCACCAAGCTCTACGGAATGGCGGGCTTGCGGCTGGGATATCTGATCAGCGGAAACGCCCAACTCATCGAGGGGATTCGCCGGGCGGGGCAGGCGTGGCCCGTCTCCTCGGTCGCCGAGGCCGCGGGCATCGCCGCCCTGGAAGACATTGAATACGTCTCGCGCACGCGCGATGTATTGGCGGGCGAGCGAGCGTGGCTTTCCCACGAGCTCTCCTCGCTCGGGCTTTCCGTCGTGCCGTCGGATGCGAACTTCCTTTTAGTCCGCACGCTGGCGAAAGACATCCCCGAGCGCCTGTATAAACAGGGGGTTTTGGTCCGCACGTGCGACTCGTTTTCGGTACTGTCCCGTTTCTGGTGCCGCGTCGCGGTGCGCACGCGCAAGGAGAATGCCCGGCTTGCGATGGCGTTCAGCCGCGTGCTTCGGGCGGAAGGTGCATCGGGCGAAGGCGAACCCGACGAACGGGGCGGCGCTTCTTTCAGCGGCGCTATGGCGGGCGCGGATGGCCGAGGCTCGGCGAAGGAGGTCGATACCCGTGGGTAGGGCCAAGCCCATCATGATCCAGGGCACCATGTCGAACGCGGGGAAGAGCCTGCTTGCGGCGGGGCTGTGCCGCGTACTTTCGCAGGACGGCCTGCGCGTGACTCCCTTCAAGAGCCAGAACATGGCACTCAACAGCGGTGTCACGGCCGACGGGCTCGAGATGGGGCGCGCCCAGATCATGCAGGCCGAGGCGTGCGGCATCGCGCCCGACGTGCGCATGAACCCCATCCTGCTCAAGCCCGAAAGCGGCCACCGAAGCCAGCTCATCGTGGCCGGCAAGGCGCAGGGAGCCTTCGCTGCGAGGGACTACTTCGCGCGAAAGAAGGCGTTCATGCCGCAGATTTTGGAGGCGTTCGATTCGCTCGCGGAGGAAAACGACGTCATCGTCATCGAGGGCGCCGGCAGCCCCGCCGAAATCAACCTTGCCGAAAACGACATCGTCAACATGGGGCTCGCGCGCGCCGTGTCCTCCCCCGTGCTGCTTGCGGGCGACATCGACCCGGGCGGGGTATTTGCCCAGCTCTACGGCACGGTCGCGCTCCTTGCGCCCGATGACCGCGCGTTTTTGCGGGGGCTTGTGGTGAACAAGTTCCGCGGCGATGTGGAAATCCTGCGCCCGGGTTTGGCCCCGCTCGAGAAGATGTGCGGAGTTCCCGTCGTGGGTGTCGTGCCGTATCTTACGCTCGACCTGGACGACGAGGACTCGCTCGCGCCGCGCCTATCTGCCCGCGAGGCGCGCGGCGTCATCGACGTCGCCGTCGTGCGTCTTCCGCATCTGTCGAACTTCACCGACTTCGACCCGCTTTCGCGCGTGCCCGGCGTGGGCGTGCGCTACGTTTCCTCGACGACCGATCTGGGCCGACCCGACCTGGTGGTGCTTCCCGGCTCGAAGACTACGCTCGACGACGCGCGCTGGCTTGCGGCTAGCGGCATCGGAGCCTGTGTACGCGCGCTTTCGGGCGCGGGCACGCCGGTGCTCGGCATATGCGGAGGCTACCAGCTTTTGGGAGACGAGCTTTCCGACCCGCACGGCAGGGAAGGCGCTGGCACCGCGCGCGGGCTCGGGCTCATCCCTGCAAGTACGGTGTTCAAGGAGGAAAAGCGCCTCGCCCAGTCGGAGCTGCGCATCACGGGCGCCCAAGGCGCGTTCTCGGTGTGGAACGGCATGACGGCGCGCGGGTACGAGATTCACGACGGCGAAACGACCGTCTTCTGCGCTCCTGCGGGCACGATTGGCGGCAAACCGGAAGGCGCGGCCTGCGGAAACGTGTTCGGAACCTATCTCCACGGCCTGTTCGACGAACCGGGGGTGGCGCTCGCCCTCGCGCGCTCGCTCGCGCGCATGCGCGGCCTACCCGAGAGCGTCGTGGGTGCTGCGGGCGCGGCGTCCGCGGCCGATCACCGTGCGCGCGAGTTTGACCGCCTGGCCGACGTCGTGCGCGGGGCGCTCGACATGGAGTATGTCTACCGCATTATCGAGGAGGGCGTATGATCCACGTGTATCATGGCGACGGCAAAGGCAAGACCACGGCGGCGATGGGCCTCGCCCTTCGCATGCTCGCTGCAGGCCGCCGCGTCGTCGTCGTGCAGTTCCTGAAAGACGGCGAAAGCGGGGAGGTGCGCCTGCTCGCCGAGCATTTCGGCGTGCCCGTGTTCGCGGGGAAGGCGTCGGACAAGTTTACCTGGTCGATGACGTCGGAAGAACTTGCCGCGACGTGCGAGCTGCACGATGGGAACCTCGCTTCCGCGCTCGCCGAGCTCGAGGGCGCGCAAGAGGGACTGCTCGTGCTCGACGAGGCGCTCGACGCGCTTTCGAAGGGGCTTGTCGACGAGGCACTCGTGGACCGCGCGCTCGATATGTCCGCGCGCGGCGTCGAAGTAGCGCTCACCGGGCGCGCGCCTTCCCGCAAGATCGTGGAGAAGGCCGACTACATAACCGAGATGCGGTGCGAGAAACATCCCTACGAGCAGGGGATATGTGCAAGGGAAGGAGTGGAGTACTAGATGGATTCCAAGGAGATGGCGCCCGGCGACATCGAGCGGCGCAGCTTCGAGATCATCACCGAAGAGCTCGGCGGCCGCACGTTCCCGCCGCTCGAAGAGCCCGTCGTGAAGCGCGTCATCCACACCACTGCCGACTTCTCGTACGCCGATTCCCTCGTGTTCACCCATGACGCCGCGCACTGTGCGCTCGACGCACTGCGCGCAGGGGCCACGGTGCTCACCGACACGAACATGGCGCTCGCAGGCATAAGCAAGCCCGCGCTCGCGAAGCTCGGCTGCAAGGCCGTGTGCTTCATGGCCGACCCTGATGTCGCCGCGGCTGCGCGCGCCGCGGGCACGACTCGCGCCGTTGCGAGCATGGACAAAGCTTGCGGCATCGAGGGTCCGCTCATCGTGGCCGTCGGCAACGCTCCCACAGCACTTCTGCGCCTCGCCGAGCTCATGGACGCGGGGAAGATCGCGCCCGCGCTCGTCGTTGGGGTGCCGGTCGGGTTTGTGAACGTGGTCGAGGCGAAAGAGGAGCTACTCGCACGACGCGTGCCGGCCATCGTCGCGAGGGGTCGCAAGGGCGGCTCGACCGTGGCGGCTGCCATTATGAACGCGCTGCTCTACCAGATCACGCGCACAGGCGGCCCGAAGTGACGGCTCCCGCATCCGCGCCGGCGCTGCGCATCTTCGCCGGCACCACCGAGGGCCGCCTTCTGTGCGAATGGGCGAGCGGGGCGGGCATCCCCGCCCGTGCCTACGCGGCAACAGAGTACGGAGGCGAACTTTTGGGCGAACTTCCGGGCATCGAGGTGCATGCGGGCAGGCTCGACGAGGCCGACATGGAGCGCGAGCTTTCCGGCGCGCGCATCGTCGTCGACGCCACGCACCCCTTCGCTACGCTCGCAAGCGGCAACATCCGGGCCGCTTCGCTCGCCGTGGGTGCACGATGCCTGCGCCTTGCGCGCCCGGTCGAGGCGCTGCCCAAAGGCGTCGTGTCGGTGGCGTCGATCGCCTGCGCGGCGCGCTTTCTCTCCGAGAACCCGGGTCGCGCGCTTCTCACGACGGGGAGCAAGGAGCTTGCTCCCTACACGCGCGTCGCCGATTTCGCGGAGCGCTTCTTCGTGCGCGTGCTCCCGCTGCCCGGTGCTATAACGAAGTGCATCGACGCGGGGTTTTCGCCGTCGCACGTCATCGGCATGCAGGGGCCCTTCACCCGCGAGCTCAACGAGGCGATGCTTCGGCAGGTGGGCGCCCAGTGGCTTGTGACCAAGGACTCGGGAACCGTAGGCGGCACGGCCGAGAAGCTCGCCTCCGCGCGCGACGTGGGAGCGCGCTGCATCGTGGTCACCCGTCCCGCCGAGGGAGGCGGGGCCCTTTCGCTTCGGGAAGTGGAAGACGCGCTCTTACGGGAGTTCGCGCGCTAGGCGCTTGCCGCGCCTGCGCGCCCTCCCGCCCGCGAGGAGGAGCGCCCCGTGCAAGCTCGACCCGTACAAGCCCGTCATCCATCAATAGCTCGAGGACGACGCCCAGAACTGGCGCAAACAGTCCTTCAATAAGTTGCGGTGAAATAGTGTCTGTTTTTGCTGCTAGATAGCATATCCGGTTCCTAATTCACCGCAACTTGTTGGTGGTGGCTTACTGGTAGCTGGTGGTGGCTTACTGGTAGCTGGTGGTGGCTTACTGGTAGCGTAGGCACTCCACCGGGTTGAGCTTTGCCGCGCGGCGAGCGGGGTAGAAGCCAAAGATTACGCCGATGCCGACGGAGACGCCGAAGGCCAGCAGCACCGTGGCGATTGAAAAGCTCGGTGTGATCTCCCCACTGGCACCGAGCTCGTTGAGAACCCCTGATCCTGCGGCAAACATCGCGAGGCCCCAGGCCAGCAGATAGCCAATCAGGACACCCAGCAGGCCACCGGTGACGCACAGCGCCGAGGACTCGGCCAAAAACTGCGCGGTGATATCGCGGCGACTGGCGCCCAAGGCACGGCGAATACCGATCTCGCGGATGCGCTCAGTCACGTTGGTAAGCATCATATTCATAATGCCGATTCCGCCGACAAGCAGTGAGATACTGGCGACAGCGCCCATGATGAGCGAGAAGGCGCCCATAAACGAGTTGAGTGCATCGATGGCGCTTTTCATGGAGGTCGCCGATACGCTGTCGTACTCATCATCCTCCGAGATGCCCTTCATCGCGCGCACCTTAGACTCGATGGTCTTGCAGAGCTCGTCCATGTCTGTGCCCTCGGCGGCAAGTGCCGTCACGCTGGGAAATGAAGGATTCTCGTCGCCAAACAGGCCGGAGATGGTTTCGCGTGGCATATACAGCGTGAGCGAGCCCATGGAGTCGCTGCCGCCATCAATCACGCCTACAATCTGCACCTCGCCGTTGGACACCTTGATGGTTTTCCCCAGTGCGTCCTGTTCGTTGCCGTAAAGCTGATCGGCGCCGCCGCGGCTGATGAGCGCCACGCGCGAGCCTGATTGAGACTCTGCCTGTGAATAGACACGTCCCGCAACGAGCTTGCTGGCGCCCACGGCATCGAGCATGTCGCTATCGACGCCGTGTGCCATGACGGTATAGCTTTTATCCCCGACCTTGTACTCGGAATAGGCGCTATCGACGATGCCGATCTGCTCAATCTGCGGCACCAGTTTGCGAAGCTTTTCCACATCCGAATCGGTGAGTTCTTGGGACGAATAGATCTCTACCATGCGGGCTGCATTGAGGCCCAGGCTGTTGACCAGGCTGTTTTGGATACCGCCGATGAGCGAAGTCATGGCGATGACCGAGGCGATGCCAATGACGATGCCAAGGATGGTGAGCAGGCTGCGTCCCTTGTTGGCCTCGAGCGAGTGAAGGGCTTCTTGGACAAGATCGCGGGTGCTCATGCCTTCGCTCCTTTCGGCTGATTGGTGGTTGCAGAAATCGCGGGCAGGTTTTTGACGGCCCCGCGTAACGTATTCGGTGTATGCGCGACATATGCGCCGTCATGGATTCGCCCGTCACGGATGGTTACGGCTCGATCGGCCTCGGCGGCGATGCCGGGGTCATGCGTAATGAGTACGATGGTCTTGCCGCGTTTCTGGAGCTTGTGGAAGGTTTCCATGACGAGCGCCCCGGTTGTCGAGTCTAGATTTCCCGTTGGCTCGTCGGCCAAAATGATGGGCGGGTCGTTGACGAGGGCGCGTGCGATGGCGACGCGCTGCATCTGTCCGCCCGACAGCTCCGATATACGATGGTCCCAATGGTCGACCGGAAGCGTGACGGCTTGCAGCGCGTGCACGGCGCGCATCTCACGCTGGCTGCGCGGCACATTGGTGTAGGACAGCGGCAGCATGACGTTTTCGATCACCGTCAGGCGCGGCAGCAGATTAAAGCTCTGAAAGACAAAGCCGATGCTCAGCGCTCGCACCTCGGTGAGCTCATCATCGTCGAGCTCGGCGACGTTGAGCCCTTGCAGGAAGTAATCGCCCGCCGTCGGTTTGTCCAGGCAGCCCAGGATGTTCATGAGCGTCGACTTGCCTGAGCCCGAGGGGCCGGTGATGGCAACGAACTCACCGGGATCTACTGCCAGGCTCACGTTATGCAGGATGTGGGCGCAACCGGCCTCGCTCTCAAAGATGCGGTGCACGTTGCGGATGTCGATGACGGGACGCATTACTTGCCCTCGTCGGCAGGCATGTTGTCGCCGCCGTCTGCCGTCATTCCTGTGCCGGTATCCGTCACGATGGTGTCGCCGTCGCGTAACTTGGTAACCGGGACGTCTGGGTTGATCTCGTTGCCCTGGTCGTCGCGCTTGACCTGCGTCTTACCGACTACAGCCTCGTTGTCGTTTTGCGTCACGACGGTCACCTTCACGCGGCGCGTCTTCTTGCCTTCCGAATCGGTGGCCAGATTGACGTAATAGTGCTCGCCGTCTTCGGTCATCAGCGCCATGGTCGGCACCATAACCACGTCGTCGAGCTTCTCGGTCACTACCGAGACCTCGGCAGTCATACCCGGCTTAAGGCGACTGTCGGGTGCTTCGATGAGGATGTCGACGTTAAAGGTCACGCTGCCGCCGCTACCGGAGCCGGAGTCAGAGTTTGCCACCGAGGCGATAGCCGTGACGGTGCCTTGACTCACGATATCGGGAAACGCGGGATAGGTCACGTTGGCGCTTTGGCCCACGGCAATTTTGGCGATATCCTTTTCGCCCACCTGAACCGTCACCTTCATCTTGGACAGGTCGGCGATTTGCATGCACTGCTTGCCGCCGCTCGTGTCGCCTTCGCCCATGATCATGCCGCCTGTTACCGTGGCGCCCACCTTGGCGTTGAGCTCCACGATGCTGCCCGAGCTCGGGGCCGTGACCGTACGGCTGGCGGCCTTGGCGTTCGCCTGATCGAGGTTTGCCTGGGCCGATGCGAGGCTGCGCTGCGCGGCCGATACGGCGTTCGTGTCCGCTGATGCGGCGGAGATGCCAGCCGCTGCGGAAGCTCCGTCGACGTCCGTCGTTGGGTTGGCCTGCGCGGCAGCTGCGGCTTTCTGCGCGTTGGCGAGGTCTTCTTGAGCGGCTGCAACTGCACGCTGCGCCTCGGCAACGTTGCGATCGAGCTCGTCGTTTTTAATGGTCATAAGCACGTCGCCCTCGTTGACGGATTGGCCTGCCTGCACGTTGATCGTATCGACCGTGCCGTCAACAGAAGGGGAGACCACTGAGGACGAAATGGGTTTGAGCTGGCCTTTCGCTTCGACCGTTGTGCTAAACGTGCCCTCGGTCACCATGTCGGTCGCAGGCCCGCTATCGCCCTGTGGCTGCGCATTGATAACCAGGGTTGCCACAATGGCAATGAGCGCGATGACACCCACGATGCCGGCGGCAATGCCGCGTCGAATCAGCTTTTTGCGTCGACGTTCGGCACGTTTTGCCTTGAGCTTGGCATATGCCTCTTCATCGGAAATCTCGGCCGTATCGTTCGTGCGTTCGCTCTGCTTGTCGGCATGTACGTTTTTAATCAGAGGAATCGTTTCGGTGGCACCTTCGGGCGTGTACTCGGCATCATCCGGGCCTGGGGTGATGGTGGGGACATTCGGCATAGCGTCTCCTTTATAGAAAGAACCTCGATAATTATATGCGCCCACCGATTGGGACGGGCGCATATGGCGGATTCTTTCGGAACTGTTAGATTGGTCGCAGCAGCTCCGCGTTGTAGGAATGTGCGCGTTGCACTACGAGTGGACAACCACGCACAGGCCGACTTTGATGCAGTCGTGAAGTGCCTTGGCGTCGGCCAGGCGCAGGTTGATGCAACCGTGGCTGCCACACCACTTGTACGACTCGGCGTTATCGAAGCTCTTGTCGTTTTGCCAGGTGGCATCGTGGAAGCCGATCATGTTGCCCTCAAACGGCATCCAGTAGCTTACCGGGCTCTCGTATTTGGGCTTGCCGGTCTCGGGGTCCTTGGCTCCGATCAGGGTGCTGCCACCGTCGTTGCTGTTGATCTGCCATACGCCCTCGTGGGTGGCGTCTTCGCCCGGTTTGCCGGAAATAAAGTTGGCCTCCCACACAATATTGCCGCTCTCGTCGTAGTAGCGCGCGTGCTGCTCGGACAGATCGACATCGACGTATGCCTTCCAGTCAGGCTCTCCCTTTGCGGTAAAGGTGTCGGCCTTCTGGGAGTACTTGATATCGATTTCGCCGGTCTGCTTGTTGTTAATGGCGTCTTCGACCTGCTTGGCGAGCGAGGTACTGTCGATGGACCAACCAAAGTCGCCGCCTTCGACGGCGCACTGCTTGCCATCGGCGCGCGTCCACCAGCGAGTGGAGCCCACGGTATTAAAGCCGTTGGCGAGCTCGGCTGCCCAGCTGCTGATCTGCGACGTATCGAGCGTGGGGTTGGCCGGATCGGCAAAGCTGATCCACTGCAACACGGAGCTGCCATCAACCTTGCCGGCATCCTCGCCGTTGAGTTTGAGGGTCACGTTGACGCCCAAGAAGTTGTTGGCGGCATCGCATGCGGCCTGAATCTGATCATCGGTCAGCGTTCCATTGAGCGGCTCATAGGCATCGTTGCCGAGCTTGGAAAGATCTACGGTCTCGGCCAGCGAGGCAAGCTCGAGCTCGGCATACTTAATGACATGCTCGCGGTTGAGTTTTTCGTTGGAGCGCGCCTTCTCGACGGTAAACTTGCCGGCCTGCTCGTCATAGGAGCTATTGGCCTCGAACGCGCCCGAACGCCCCTCGTTAAACTCGTCGATGGCGGCGCCCAGATCCTTCTCAAACTGCTTTTGGTCAAAGGTGTCGGAGAGCATGGACAGGTCGACGTCTTGATCAAGATCGACTTCGTTGGAGGTAGCGGTTGTTTTGGTCTTGCCGCTTAAGGATTCTACAAGGCGAGCCGGCCATACAAAGGCTTCGTTGCGGCTGATAATTTCTTTTGCGGCAGCTTCGCCGTCGACAATGGGCTCATCGGACTCGGGCTGATAGGTCCAGCTAAAGTCATCGCCTGTCACGGTGAGCTTATAGTGCTTCCAAGCCGAGTTGACCTTGGTGGCGGCAGACGAAGCGTTGGAGAACGAGACATCGACGCCGGCGATAGTGGTGTTGGGGTAGGCTACCTGCGAAAACGCTACGACGCCTACGATATAGACAATGACGATAAGACCCAGAACGACAAAGAGCGTCGTCTTTTTGCCCGACTTATTGTTCTCGGCGGGTTTGCGTGCGGGGCCGCGATCGCCTCGAGCGTGCGTGGGGGGCTGCTTGGGCGCATTGCCATTTGCCTGGCGCTGCTGATGCTGCTTGTTCGGACGTTGGGAAACGTTTGCCGCACCTCGCTGCTGACCGCGGCTCGGCGCGATAGGACGCGGCGACTGAACGCCGCCGGTGTGCCTGCTCGGCTGCTGCGGATCGGGAATCAGTTGAGTTCGATCGTTTTGCGACATCGTATGCATATCCTTCGGATTTCGCCTTGCGGCTCATCGTGTTTTTACTGGGCTTGCATTATAGCGATTACCCAGTTGTTTGTGGTATGGAAACGGTGGCATTCAAAAGAGGTGGGACATTTGTCCCACCTTCGAGTCTTTCTTTGTCGCTATCCGCACACACCGCATTTTGCACAGGCCGAAAGTGCGGCCGGAGCCTGCGCGATGCCACCCTTTGCCGTCTCGCGCAGCGTGGCCGGCAACGCGTGGCCCACGGAGAGCATGACGTGCGCCATCTGGTCAAACGGCACCAGGCTCTTAATGCCGGCGAGGGCAAGCTGTGCGGAGCTAAAGGCGGCTGCCACGCCGATGGCGTTGCGGTTTTGGCAGGGCACCTCCACGAGGCCACCGACGGGGTCACAAACGAGGCCCAGCAGGTTACTCAGCGCGATGGAACTGGCGTCGAGCGCCTGCTCGGGCGTGCCGCCGAGCATCTGTACCAGCGCGGCGGCCGCCATGGCGGCGGCGCTTCCGACCTCGGCTTGGCAGCCGCCCTCGGCGCCGGCAACGCAGGCGCTTGTGGTGAGGTTGAGGCCGATGGCGGCTGCGCAGTAGAGCGCGTCCATGACCTGCTCGTCGTCGAGCTGAAGGTGATCGGCGAGCGCCAGCACGCAGCCGGGCACGACACCCGCGGAGCCTGCCGTGGGGGCGGCGACGATAACGCCCATCGTGGCGGAGCGCTCGAGCACGGCCATCGCGCGGGCCACGGCGTCGGTTTGAACGGTGCCCATCAGGCTCGTGCTCAAATCGTTGCGGCCGGTGGCATCGACGAGTTTAGCCTCGCCGCCGATAAGCCCGCCGAGCGATCGCTGCGGATTGACGATAGGGGTCGTGGTCTCCTCGCGCATGACGTCGAGCACGCGGCGCATGGCGGCGACGGCGTGGGTCTCGCCGGTCAGACGCGCCTCGCGCACGGCCATAACGGCGCCGATATTCAGGCCGAGCTCGGCGCATGCATCGAGCAGCTGCTCGCCGTCGTCGAAGATCTCCTTTGCCGAGACACCGGGGGAGAGCGACGAGGCGGAACCGGGGAGCTCGATAAAGGTCGCGTAATCGACATTGTCGAGTTTGCGTAGCATGGGGATAACGGTGTCGTCGGGCGCGCCGTCGGTCTCAAAGACGGAGTAGGCCTGGCCGCCCACTTCGGTGCGGTAGGTGCGGCAGAAGGCGATGTTCACGTGTGCGTAGGCGAGCAGGTTCGTGAGCGCGGCGAGCACGCCGGGGACGTCCTGGTGTGCCACAAACAGCGTGGAATACATGCCCGAGATGTCGACGCCGACGCCGTTAATGCGGCTGATGCGCATCTTGCCGCCGCCCAGGCTCTCACCGCGGACCTGTGCCGTGGCGCCCGTGTCGTCGACCATGTCAATGTCGACGGTGTTGGGGTGGATGGAGGCGTCGTCGCCCTTGATGTCAAAGTGATATTCGAGGCCCTGCTCGCGTGCGAGGTCGAAGGCCTGCTTGATGTTCTCGTCGTCGGTGTCGAGGCCCAGGATGCCCGCGACGAGCGCACGATCGGTGCCGTGGCCGCGGTAGGTGTGGGCAAAGGAGTTCCACAGGCCAAAGGTGACCTTAGTGATGCGGCCTTCCAGCAGGCTGGCGGCAACTTGGGCGCAGCGCAGGGCGCCGGCGGTGTGCGATGAGCTGGGGCCGACCATGACGGGGCCCAAGATCTCGAATGCCGAGGTCGTAGCTAGTGTTTGTGGCTTGCCTGCCATATGCGCTCCTGTTCTATCCCATCGTCCCGAGGGGCGGGGCATACTCTGTCCCGCCGTTCCGAGGGCTTTAGTATTTGGTCGCCTGCTCGGACAGTCCTGCTCGCACGGAGGCCACATTAAGTGGCCTCCGGCTCGTGCGGAACTCGCGATCGACCAAATACTAAAGCCCTCGGAACTTAGGATACATGGTTGGAGTCGCTCTGCTGCGAAATTTATCGGCCTATGACCTATTCCATGTCCCAGGTCGGCTCATCTTCACCATCTTTAAATAAAAAAGAAGTACCGGTTGGAGCCGGTACTTCTTTTGGTGCGTTGTTTCTTGGCTGTAGCTTTTGCCGTTAGCTTACAGGCCGCAGGCTGCTTTGAGTTCTTCGACTCGGTCGGTCTTCTCCCAGGTGAAGTCGGCGTCTTCGCGGCCGAAGTGACCGTAGGCTGCCGTCTTTTCGTAGATGGGGCGGCGCAGGTCCAGGTCGCGGATGATTGCGCCCGGGCGCAGGTCGAAGGTCTTCTCTACGGCCTCAACGATCTTGTCCTCGGCGACCTTAGCGGTACCGAAGGTGTCGACCATGATTGAAAGGGGCTTGGAAACGCCGATGGCGTAGGCAAGCTCGACTTCGCAGCGGTCGGCCAGGCCGGCGGCGACCACGTTCTTGGCGACCCAGCGCGCGGCGTATGCGGCGGAGCGGTCAACCTTGGTGCAGTCCTTTCCGCTAAAGGCACCGCCGCCGTGACGGCCGTAGCCGCCGTAGGTGTCGACGATGATCTTGCGGCCGGTGAGGCCCGTGTCGCCCATGGGGCCGCCCACGACAAAGCGACCGGTGGGGTTCACGTAGATGTCCGCGTTGTCCCACGGCATGTTCTCGGCGGCCATGACCGGGGTGATGACGTGCTCGATGAGGTCGGCCTTGATCTTGCCCATGTCCTCGATCTCGGCGGCGTGCTGCGTGGAGATGACGATGGTCGTGACCTCGACGGGCTTGCCGTCTTCGTAGCGCACGGTGACCTGGGTCTTGCCGTCGGGACGCAGATAGGCGAGGGTGCCGTCGTGACGCACGGCGGCCAGGCGCTCGGCTAGGCGGCTTGCCAGGTAGTGTGGCATGGGCATGAGGGTCTTGGTCTCGTTGGAGGCATAACCGAACATCATGCCCTGGTCGCCGGCACCGATCAGGTCGATCGGGTCGGTGGTAGCGCCGGTCTGGGTCTCGAAGGACTCGTCAACGCCCTGGGCGATATCGGGTGACTGTTCGTGGATGAGGCTCATAACGCCGCAGGTGTCGCAGTCAAAACCGAACTTGGCACGGTTGTAGCCAATGCGGCGGATAACACCGCGGGCGATTTCCTGTACGTCGACGTAGGCCTGGGTGCGAATCTCGCCGGCGACGATGACGGTGCCGGTGGTCACGAGGGTCTCGCAGGCGCAGCGGACGTTCTCCACGTTGGCAGGCACGCCGTTGGGGGCGATGTAACCCTGCTCCTGGAGCTCTATTTCTTTGGCGAGGATTGCGTCGAGGACGGCGTCGCTGATCTGGTCAGCGATCTTATCGGGATGACCTTCGGTCACCGACTCCGACGTAAAAACAAAGGACCCGTGTTGGGGCGGGATGGAACGAAGTTCTTCTGACATGATTGTCCTTTCAAAAACGTGTCCCGGCGACCGTTACCATTCCGCCGGGCTCTCTATGCAAGGGCACATCATAGCGCGTAAATCAAACATTCACACCCTTTCCGCACCTACTCATTTAAGTCTGTCCCCAATGAGTAGTCCCCAATGAGTAGGTCGGTGCCCTTTGTGCGGAGGTTGCTTTGTTGCTTTATACTGGTGCGGTTAGACATCCATCCTGCAATCGAGGAGATTTCCATGGCATCAGACGTTCGCGTCCGCTTTGCACCCTCACCGACGGGCAAGCTGCACATCGGCGGCGCCCGCACCGCTATCTATAACTGGGCTTTCGCCCGTGCTAACGGCGGCACGTTCATCCTGCGCATTGACGACACCGATCCCACCCGCTCTACCGACGAGAACACGCAGATCATCCTGCGCGCCATGCGTTGGCTGGGCCTGGACTGGGACGAGGGTCCCGAGGTGGGCGGAGACTTTGGCCCCTATGCCCAGACCGAGCGCCTGGACCTGTACAAGCAGGCCGCCCAGAAACTTTGGGACGAGGGCAAGGCCTATCCCTGCTTCTGCACCAAGGAGCAGCTCGACGCCGACCGCAAGGCCGCGCAGGAGCGCAAGGACCCCTTCCAGGGCTATCAGCGTCGTTGCCGCGATCTTGATCCCGAGGAGGCCCGCCGCCGCATCGAGGCCGGCGAGTCCTACGTCCTGCGCATCAAGGTGCCCGTGGACCGCGGCGACGTCGTCATCCACGATGCCGTCCACGGCGAGGTGACCTTCGACGCCAAGGAGCTCGACGACTTTGTCATCTTCCGCTCCGATGGCACGCCCACGTACAACTTCGCGACCGTCGTCGACGACGCCATGATGAAGATCACCCATGTCATCCGCGGCGACGACCACCTGTCCAACACCCCGCGCCAGGTCATGGTCTACGAGGCCCTCGGCGCGCCCGTGCCCACGTTCGCCCACATCTCCATGATCCTGGGCGCCGACGGTAAGAAGCTCTCCAAGCGCCACGGCGCAACTTCGGTGGAGGAGTACCGCGACGCCGGTTACCTTTCCGACGCCTTCGTCAACTACCTGGCGCTGCTCGGCTGGTCGCTCGACGGCGAGACCACGATCATCCCGCGCGATGTCCTAGCCAGCAAGTTCTCGCTCGACCGCATCTCCAAGAACCCGGCGACCTTCGATCCCAAGAAGCTCGATTGGGTCAATGCCGAGTACATCAACGGCATGTCCGACGCGCAGTTTGCCGATGAGATCATGGTCCCCAAGCTGCACGAGGCGGGTCTCATCGAGGGCAACGTCGAGTACGGCGAGGACTGGATTGATGCGCTTGCCGCCATCGTCAAGCCGCGCACCAAGATGCCGACCGACGCCGTGACCGTCGCCGCTCCCATCTTTGCTACGGCCGAGACGCTCGAGTATGACGAGAAATCCGTTAACAAGGGCCTGGCTAAGGAAGGCATGGGCGCCATTCTGGATGTCGCCAAGGCTGCGCTCGAGGGCGTGGACAAGTGGACTGCCGGGGCCATCGACGCCGCGCTTGAGCCGCTGCCCGAGCAGATGGACCTCAAGAAGCGCGTGGTGTTCCAGGCCGTGCGCGTCGCCGTCTGCGGCAACATGGTTAGCCCTCCGCTGGGCGAGACCATGGCGCTCGTCGGCCGCGACGACTGCCTGGCGCGTATCGACCGCGCTCGCACGATGGCGCTGTAGTAGACGCGCAAATGCATGTATCCGAGCCCCGTTCACCCGAGCGGGGCTCTTGTTTCTGTACCGATGAGTGGGTTGCTGGGACAAAATAATCAGTAGTGTTTGTCCCATGTTCGAGTGACGCAACGAGCTCGACACTCGTATCGGCCATGGGACAAACTCTACTGATTATTTTGTCCCACCCCTTTCAGGTCCGTTCGTTAGAGGTGGTGTATGGCTCAACAACTGTCGCTGTTTGGTTTGCCGGAACCGGAGGAAGCTCCGGTGAAGCCCAAGCCTGCCGCTGCCTCGGCTCAGTCTAAGCCTTCGTCCGAGCCCCCTGCCGCCTACGCGAGCGTGGTCCTCGACATCCCCACCCGTGCGCTGTCGGAACCGTTTGCTTACGGCATCCCCGAGTCCCTTGCCAACGAGATCCAGATCGGATCCACGGTCCTGGTCCACTTTGGTAACCGTGCCGCCGCGGGCTATGTCGTCGACATTGCGCCTGATCTGGGCGATCTGCCGGGCAACAACTCCCTCGACCCGGTGCGCATCAAGCCCATCGAGGCCATCCTCAGCAAACCGCTCTTTACCGCCGAAGCCGCCCGCATCGCACGTTGGATGAGCCGCGAGTATGTCGCGACGCTTTCCGAGTGTCTGCGCCTGTTCTTGCCTCCGGGTGGCAGCCCGCGTGTGGTCAAGGGCGACGACGGTGTGTGGACGGTTGAACGTCCAGCCGTCAAACCCATCCAAAACCGCTGGGTGATGCTTACGCCCGAAGGCTTTGACTACACGCCACCCAAGACCGCGGTCCGCCAGCGCCAACTCATCGAGGCGCTCCAGTGTGGTCCTGTCACGACGCGCGACCTCAACCTTCTCTATAACAGTATGTCGGCGACCATCAAGGCGCTCGAAAAACGCGGCATCGTGGTGGTGGAGGAGCGCCGTGCCTGGCGCGGTTGCAGCGAGCAGACTACGCTGTCCTCGGCAAGCGGCAAGGCGCCGGTCTCCCTTACCAACGGCCAGCAACAGGCACTCGCGCAGATTGAGCGCGCCCGCCTTGACGCTCATGGCGACGTGGTGCTGGTTGACGGCGTCACCGGCTCCGGCAAAACCGAGGTTTACCTCTCCGCTATCGAGCGCGTGCTCGCGGCAGGCCGCTCTGCCTGCGTGCTCGTGCCCGAGATCTCGCTGACGGCCCAGACCGTCGGCCGCTTCCGCTCGCGCTTTGGCGAGACGGTCGCGGTCTTCCACTCGCGCCTTTCGGCCGGCGAGCGCCTGGACCAGTGGGACATGGTTGCCAGTGGTACTGCCCGCGTTGTCGTCGGCGCGCGTTCGGCGCTCTTTTGCCCGCTCAGCGACCTGGGTCTCATCATCATCGACGAGGAACACGAGACCAGTTACAAGCAGGGCTCCAGCCCGCGCTACCATGCGCGCGAGGTTGCGGCCGAGATGGCGCGCCGCTATCGCTGCCCACTTGTGCTGGGCTCGGCCACGCCTTCTGCCGAGGCCCTCGACCGCTGCCGCCGCGGTACATACAACGGTGCCACCTGGACGCGTGTCGAGATGCCCGAGCGCCCGGGACTCGCCGTGCTGCCTGCGGTCCGCATTGCCGACCTGCGCCGTGAGTTTTCACACGGCAGCCGCTCCATGTTCTCAAAACCCTTGATGGAGGGCTTGGAGCGTGTGGTCGAGCGTCGCGAGAAGGCCGTGCTGCTGCATAACCGCCGTGGCTTTGCGTCGTTCCTGATGTGTCGCGAGTGCGGCTGCGTTCCCACCTGCAACCACTGCTCCACAGCGCTTACGTATCACGAGCGCACGCACACGCTGCAATGTCACACATGCGGATCCTCCTGGCGCGTGCAGCCGTATCCCGCGCCCACGAGTCGTTGCCCCAAGTGCGGCAGCCGCTACCTGGCAAAAATGGGGCTGGGCACGCAGCAGATCGAGGACGCACTGCACCAGATGCTGCCCGAGGACGTCGCCATCATCCGCATGGATGCCGATTCCACGCGCGGCAAGGATTCGCACAAAAAGCTGCTCGAGCAGTTCGATGCGGCCGATTGCGCCGTGTTGCTGGGCACCCAAATGATCGCAAAGGGTCTCGATTTTCCCGAGGTCACGCTCGTGGGCGTGGTCAATGCCGACTTCGCCCTTAAGCTGCCCGATTTTCGCGCAGGGGAGCGCGCCTACGATTTACTGGAGCAGGTCGCCGGCCGTGCCGGTCGTGGTGATCGTCCCGGCGAGGTGATCGTCCAGACCTACCTGCCCGAGGATCCGGTCATTCGTGCCGTCGCTGAGCACGACCGTTCGATCTTTACCGACTACGATTTGGACCAGCGCCGCGACGCGCTGTACCCGCCGTTTGTTCGCCTGGTCAACATCTTGGTGTGGTCGGCAAACCGAGACGACGCGCAGGACTACATTGGGCGCATTGCAAAGCTTCTTAAGCGCCGCTGGCATGCCGCCGCGCCCGATTTTTTGCGGGCGGGGAGTGCCGTGCCGCAGGTGCTAGGCCCGGCTTCGTGTGTAATCGAGAGAGCCAAGGACCGTTACCGCTTCCATCTGCTTGTGAAGTCGCCCGTGGGGTACCATGTCTCTGATGATATCGACGCCTGCCTCAAAGAGGTGAGCTCTGTGCGCGGCGTGAGCGTGAGCGTTGACGTCGACGCCTATGATTTGATGTAACAAACCGAAAGGATGGCCATGGAAGCCAACGGAATCGTACTGTCGCCCGACCCTCGTCTGCGCCAGGAGTGCGCCGTCATCGAGGAGATCACCCCGGCGATCGAGGCGCTTGCCGAGAAGATGAAGAAAATGATGTTCGATAACGGCGGTTGCGGCCTGGCTGCTCCGCAGATCGGCGAGCTCATTCAGCTCGTTACCATCGACTGCGACTACAGTGACAAGAACGACTACGACCCGTACGTGCTCATCAATCCCGTGATTGTCGAGCAAAGCGACCATCTCGTTCCGTATAGCGAGGGCTGTCTATCCATTCCTGGCATTAGCTGTGAGATCGAGCGTCCCGACCATGTCGTCGTCGAGGCGTATGACCTGGACGCCAACCTGATTCGCTATGAGGCCTCGGGCGATCTGTTCTGCGTGTGCCTGCAGCACGAGATCGATCACCTGCACGGCAACACCATGTTCGAGCGCCTTAAGCCTATGCAGAGGATCAAGGCCGTCAAGGAGTACCAGGACGCCCTGGCCCGCGGCGCTCGACCGGGCGAGACTGAGTAGGTTTGTCCGTCCCCGGGGCGCCCGCCTATATCATCCCGTGCTCAAACATTCTCGCTGCGCTGCGAAACTGCGCGCGGGACGATATAAGCGGGCGCCCCGGGGACTACGTTGACGCTGCTTGTCTCGCCCAGGTGCCGTCGGGCCAGGGATGGGCGTCTTCGCTGATAGGTGCTTTGTTGGAAGAGCTGCTTTTATTGCGGCTCTTTCCTTGGTTTTGGGTATATTTGTTCTTGTTGAATTGTTATTGCGGATGGCCTGGGAACCTTGCTTTCCGCTGTTCTTTGTAGCCGTCTCGGCTTTGGTTGAGGGGAGACGATCTTTATGCGTATTGTGTTTATGGGTACGCCTGATTTTGCTGTGCCTTCTTTGACTTCGCTTGTTGAGGCTGGGAATGAGATTGCGCTTGTTGTTACTCGTCCTGATGCTGTTCGCGGGCGTGGTAAAAAGTTGGAGCCGTCTCCTATTAAGGCCAAGGCGCTTGAGCTTAGGTTGCCGGTTATTGAGGCTAATCGTATGACGGCCGAGGTTGTTGAGGCGCTCCAAGCTGCGCAAGCCGATATTTTCTGTGTGGCTGCTTATGGTTGCATTTTGCCGGATGAGGTGCTGCATATGGCGCCGCTTGGTATTGTGAATGTTCATGCGTCCTTGCTGCCTCGCTGGCGTGGGGCTGCTCCTATTCAGCGTGCCATTCTTGCTGGTGATGAGATTGCTGGCGTTTCTATTATGCGCATTGGGCATGGCGTGGATACCGGCGCCTATTGTGCGCAGGCCTCGACCTCGGTTGCCGGTAAGCATGCTGAGGCGCTGACCATGGAGCTCGCTGAGCTCGGCGGCAAACTGCTTACCGATACGCTTCCCTCTCTTGCCGATGGCACTGCCGTGTGGACTGAACAGGATGAGGCGCTCGTTACCCATGCTGCCAAGATTTCTAAGCAGGAGATGCGCTTGGATCCGCAAATGGCGGCGCTCGATTGCGTGCGTCATGTGCTCGCTTCGTCCGATACCGCGCCTGCTCGTTGCGTGATTGCCGGCAAGACCGTGCGTGTGCTCGATGCTGCGGCGGCTGATGTGTCGCTCGGCGAGGGTCAGGTTCTCGTTAAGGCCAAGCGTGTTTACCTGGGCCTTTCTGATGGCTCGGTTGAACTGCTCGAGGTTAAGCCCGATGGCAAGCGTGCTATGACTGCTTCTGCTTGGTCTGCTGGCCTGCAGGGTGCCGATCTTATCTGGGGTGTTTTGTCATGAGCAGGCTGTCTCCCGCGCGCAAGCTTGCGCTCGATGTGCTGATGGAGGCCGATCGCCGCGGCATGTATGCACGCGACGTGCTGTCCTCTCGCGCATTGGCCAAGGCTATTGACCAGCGCGATTCCGCTTTTGCCGCCCGCTTGGCGCTGGGTGTTGCCGCCACGCAGGGTATTTTGGACGAGCTGCTCGATCAGTTTCTCGATAAGCCCAAAAAGGTTGCGCCGCGCGTTCGCATGGCGCTTCGTATTTCTGCCTTCGAGATGCTCTACCTGCATACGCCTGGCCGCGTTGCCGTAAGTCAGGGAGTTGAGCTGGTTCGCTGCGGTGCTAAGTCCGCCGCCGGTCTGGCGAACGCCGTTCTGCATAAGGTTGCGGACAACGTCGATGATTTTGCCGCCGCGGTGGATGCCGATGAGTCTGAGCGACGCTTGGTTCGCCTGTCTCGCCTGATGGGCTTGCCGCGATGGCTGTGCGCTCGCATTATGGCATCGTTTGACACACCAGAGGGTGCGCTTAACTTTGCCGGCAATCTGGCCCCCGCGCCGCTGGCCCTGCATGAGAACGCTTTTGCTTCCAAGCCCGATCCGTATATCTCGCAGCTCGTCGCGCCTGTCTTCCCGGGCTGCCATGCCCCGGTTGATGCCCAGGTTACCGTTGCTTCGGGTGTGTTTGAGCGTGCTGCCGCGGTGGCCTCGGACCTTAACGCCCAGCTTATCGCCACAGCTGCCACGCGCCCTGGTTGCTGCCTTGAGATTGGTGCCGGCCGTGGCACCAAGACCTATGTGATGATGTGCCAGGCCAAGCGTGCGGGCTATGAGCGTCAGCATACGGCGCTCGATTTGCATGATCGCAAGTGCGACCAGAATCTCGCTCGCCTGCATAAGGCAGGTATTCAGGGCGTTCGTACGGTTTCGGGTGATGCTTGCGAGCTTGATGAAGTACTGACGTCGTTTGATGCCATGCTTGGCGAGCCGGTTAAGTTCGATACGGTCTTTATCGATGCGCCGTGCTCTGGCACCGGAACCATGCGTCGTCATCCCGAGATCCCGTGGCGCCTGACCGAAAAGGATGTGACGGTTGAGCTGCCCAAGCTGCAGCTGACGATGCTCAAAGAGGCTGCTGCGCGCGTGGCTGCCGGCGGCGAGCTCATCTATGCGACGTGCTCGGTTTTCGACGAGGAGAACACGCAGGTCGTGGAAGCGTTCCTGAGCTCTCCCGAGGGTGCCGGCTTTAGCGTTGCACCGCTTTCCGAGGCGCAGATTCTTCAATTGCCTGAGTTCGCCCAGGCCAAGAAGCTCGTCTCCGTACGCCAAAACGTTCGAGGCCTCTTCCAAAGCGTACCGGTAAACGCCGATTCCTACGACGGCCACTTCTGCGCCCGCCTGGTCCGCAAGTAACTACTAAGTTGCGATGAAATAGGGATTGAATAGCGGCTTTTACCTGCCAAACAGTCCTTATTTCACCGCAACTCATAAGGAAACCTGGGTATCTAAAGAAGCGGCCCCGCGATCGGTGTTGATCGCGGGGCCGCGTTGTTTCTAGTGGCTGTGAGGGCAGTTGGCGCAGCAGCCGCTGGTGGCGCTGGTGCTGGAGCCGCCGCTTCGCTGGTCGGTGTTGTAGAAACCGCTGCCCTCAAATTTAATGCCGCTGGCCGAGAACGTCTTGGCCGCCGGAGCGCCGCAGCTCGGGCACACGACCTCGGGAGTCTCGGACATGGGATGCTCAACCTCAAACACGTTGCCGCAGCTCGAGCACTTGTAATCGTAGCGCGCCATAATACTTCCTTTTCAGCACAAAGCGGGCAGATTACTCTGCCCGCAAAAATTCAAACGTTTGTAACTGTACCCTATATCGGGGGTTTTATCACGCTTCGTCCCAGAATCTATGGTTGTTGCGCAGGAGCTGTGCGGTTTTGTCCTCAGCGGCTACAATGTCCGCCTCGTCAGCCTGCCAGGTCCAGTTGCCCGTGGCCACGCCCGGAACGTTCATGCGCGCGTCGTCGCTAAGCCCCAGAATATCCTGTAGCGGCATCATCACCAGGGGAGCGTCGCTTGCCAGCGCGTCGCTCATCAGCTTGGCCGCCACCTCAACACCGCTCGGCACGTCGCCGCCCGCAAAGGAACGCGTGCACCAACCGGCCAGCGTCGACGTATCGTGCGTCGAGGTGTACAGGATTTTGCCCGGCGTGGGATGCACGCCGCAACGAACGTCGTAGTCGCTAAACTCCAGCACATCCATGCCGGGGAAGCCGCAGGTGGAAGCCATGGCGCGAACGCCAGGCGTCAGATAACCTAGGTCCTCGGCGATAAAGTTGAGCGGACCTAGCTCGTCGTAGGCGGTCTGGAACAGGTCTTTGCCCGGGCCCGCCAGCCAGCGGCCATCGGCACAGGCCTTGCCGGCGGGGATGCTAAAGTAGCTGTGGAAGCCCAGGAAGTGGTCTAGGCGCACGCGGTCGTAGAGCGAAAACGCACGACGCAGGCGATCCATCCACCAACTATAGCCGTTCTCCTTCATGTGATCCCAGCGGAAGGTGGGGTTGCCCCACACCTGGCCCTCGGGCGCAAAGTTGTCGGGCGGCGCGCCCGAAATCTCAATCGCCTTGCCGGTGTCGGACAGCCAGAAGTTCTCGGGTTCGCTCCACGCGTCGGCCGAATCATCCGAGACATACATGGGGATATCGCCGATGACCTCGATGCCCTTCTTGTGTGCATAGTTCATGAGCTCGCACCAGGCCAGGTCAAAGCGATACTGCATGTACGCCTGCAGCTCGGCCTCGTCGTGGAAGCGCTTGTCATCGATCAGGTGCTCGTTGTAGCGCGCGACATCCGCCGGCCAATCGTGGCGCGACTCGCCCTCAAAGTACTTCTTAACGGCCATGTAGACGCAGTACTTCTCGAGCCAATCGGCGTTGCGATGTTTAAACGCCGTGTAGAGCGGGTCTGCATCCTCGCCGCCACGGGCCTTCCAAGTCTCAAAGTCGGCCGCCAGCTCTTCTTGGCTCTCGGGCAGCAGGTCAACATTGCCCGCAAAGGCCGAAGGCCCAGCGTAAGGGGAGCGGAAGAAGTCCGTCGGGTTGACAGGTAGAACCTGCCAGTAGCGCATGCCCATAGCGGCCAGATGGTCGATAAAACGACGCGTGGGTGCGCCGATCGTGCCGGGCTTGCCGTCATCGGTGGGCACCGAGGTGATATGGCACACGACGCCCGCGCCGTGATCGAGCGGCTCTTGCAGGCGCTGCTCGGCATGGTGATAGATGATTGACGAGCCCAGCGGATACAGATCGAGCGTGACCGTACCGTTGTGGATCTCGCACTCGTGACCGCTGATCACGTCACTCGCGCATTCGCCGAGCGCCGGAATCGTCACGCGGTGCGAATTGCGCAGACTACGGTTGATGATAACCGTCGCGGACTCGCCATCCTTGCCCGTGCGGTTGTATGCCAGCACCTCGTCGTTGAGCGCGAAGGCCTTGATCTCGCCGTCGATCATAAACGGCAGTGCGCGGCGTACGGCGGAGGCGTTTTTGACAATAGCCAGTGTGTCGAAGTCGTGCAGTTGGTCCTTGGTCGGCAGGGTGCGGCGGTTGCCCGGATCGGTTAGACCCTCCAGGCCGTATTCGTCGCCGTAGTAGATCGAAGGCACGCCGGGGAAAGTCATCTGCATGAGCGTGGCGAGCCAAAAACGGCTCTTGGCCAGGCCCATCGAGTTCTCGTCCAGGCGCCATTTGCTGCGTTCACACTCGGGCAGCTGCGACTCGTCGGGGCCGCCGCCGAGCACCGAGATGATACGCGGGCGATCGTGGCTCGACAGCAGGTTGAGCGCGCAGGACAATGCCTCGCTCGGGTAGTTCTCGCGGAGGGTCTCGATATCTTCAGCAGCTTGGTAAGCGTTTTTGTAGCCCATCAAAAAGCCGATGACCATGTCGCGGAAGGGGTAATCCATGGCCGAGTCGAGCTCGGAGCCTTGCAGGTAGCGGCGCAAATGACCATAGCTGATCTTGTTGGAGGCATCTTCCCAGACTTCGCCGAGCAACAGTGCGTCAGGCTTTTCGGCAAGTACTGCCTTCTTGATCTCGGTCAGGAAATCGTCCGAAAGCTCGTCAGCGACGTCCAGGCGCCAGCCATGAGCGCCGGCACGTAGCCATTTACGGATCACGCCGTCCTTGCCCAGGAGCCGCTCGCGTACCAGCTCGGAGCTCTCATTGATGACAGGCATGTTGCCCACGCCCCACCAGCAGTCATACGAACCGTCCTCATGGAAGTAAAACGCATCGCGCCACGGCGAATCCTTGCTCTGCCACGCGCCCACGCCGGGGTAGTTGCCATAGCGGTTGAAATAGATCGAATCGTCGCCCGTGTGGTTGAACACACCGTCGAGAATGATGGAAATGCCCAGCTTTTCGGCCGCCTGACACAGTTCGGTAAAGTCCTGCTCGGTGCCCAGAATCGGATCGATCTTGGTGTAATCGGCGGTGTCGTAGCGGTGGTTACTCGCGGCTTCAAAAATGGGGTTGAGGTAGATAGCTGTAAATCCCAACTCGGCGATGCGGGGCAGGTCTTCCTGGATGCCCTTGAGCGAGCCGCCGTAGAAGTCCCAGGTCTTGATGGAGCCGTCTTCGGCGCGCTCGTACACGGGCGGCTCGTTCCAGTCCTCGACCATACGGCGCCGGATTCCGTTGCGCGGTTTTTCGACCTCGGCCAGCGTGCGCTCGCGCCAGTTTTCGTCACGGGCGTAGCGATCGGGGAAGATCTGGTAGACCATGCCACGCTCGTACCACTCGGGACGCACTTCGCGGTGCTTATAGACGGTAATCTGGAAGGACGGAACCTCGGCGTAGCCGTAAGTTACGCCCTCGCCACCGGTGCGGCCTTGCGGCGCGCCCAGGCGAACCTCGGGCTGGCCCTCGATATTGCAGATAAAGCTGTACCAGATAAGACAGGGCTCGGTGCACTCAAGCTCTACGGTAAATATGCCGTCGCCCTCGTGCGTCATGGGATACAGAGACTCACCGATCTCATCTACCCAGGTACGCAACGTAAGCGTTGCCTGGTTGGGATCGGCATCCTCCAAAATCACGGAGAGCGAAAGGGTAGTTCCTGTGGTCACAGCGCCAAACGGAGTGCGAAACTGCGGCAGACGGCTGTTGTGAATCAATCTCATAATACGGTCCAGTTCAATAGAATCACGGCCTGCGGGCCATGGCTTTACGCACAAGTTGTAAGTATATCTTTTGTACACAGGCTGTATAAACAACATCCGTTTACCATCGGCGAACGGTTGTCCTAGAAAATCGTTTTACCAATACCTACAGAGAAGGGGCGCCCGGTTGGAGCGCCCCTTGCTTAGGGTTTGATGAGGTTTTGGATCGTCTGTGGGCTAGCGACGCTTGCGGGTGGCCGTTGCCTTGCGGACGGAGGTCTTCTTGGTCGGAGCCTTTTCCTCGGTCGCGACGACGGGGGAGACCGGGGCCTTCTTGGCGGGCTCGGCCTTTGCCGTAGCCTTCGGAGCGGTCTTGACCTCAGCGGCCTTTGGTGCCGGCTTGGCCTTTACTGCAGGCTTGGCCTCGGCCTTAGCCTCTGCCTTGGGAGTTGCGGCCTTTGCCGTGGACTTCTTGGCCGTCGTCGTTGCGCGCTTGCGCGTGGTGGTCTTGGCGGTCGGCTTGGCCTCGACAGCTGCCTCGGCCTTGGGCTCGGCGGCTGTCTCCTCGACCTTGACGGCGGGCTTTGCGGCAGCCTTCGGAGCGGCCTTTGTCACAGCAGCCTTGGCGGCCGTCGACTTCGTTGCCGTGGTCTTCTTGGCAGTCGTGGTCGTCTTCTTGGCAGCGGTCTTTGCCGGAGCCTTGGCGGACGGCTTGACCTCTGCGACCTCGGCCTTTACCTCAGGAGCGGCCTCGACCTCGGCGGCCTTCTTGGCAGCGGCGGTCGTGCGCTTGCGCGTGGTCGTTGCCTTGGCAGTAGTTGCCTTGGCAGCGGTGGCCTTGCTCGCAGCGGTCTTCGTGGTCGTGGTCTTCTTAGCCGTCGTCTTGCGGGTCGCAGTCTTCTTAGCTACGGGCTTTACAGCAGGCTTGACCTCGACCTCTGCCTTGTGAGCAACCTCAGCCTTCACCTCAGGCTCGGCCTTTGCTGGCTCAGCCTCAACCGGCTTCTCTTCGGCCTTGGGCTCCTCAGCGGCCACCGGCTCAGCAACAGCCTCAGGCTCGTCGACAACAGCCGCCGGCCTCTCAATCTCCGGATGCATAAAGAAGTACAGGTCCAGATACTTGTCGGCCGAGCGCGTCCAGCTAAAGTCCTGGCTCATGGCCTGCGTGACCAGCTGGTTCCAGGCATCGCGGTTGTCCCAGAATAGGCGTGCCGCGCGGAATACGGCGTCGCCCATCTCGTCGCCGTTAAAGTTACTAAACGAGAATCCCGTGCCCTCGCCGGTAAACTCGTTATACGGAATCACCGTGTCCTTCAGACCACCGGTCTCGCGCACGATAGGCAGGGTGCCGTAGCGCATGGCAATGATCTGCGACAGGCCGCAGGGCTCAAACTTCGACGGCATCAGGAACATGTCGGCGGCAGCATACATGCGCTGCGACAGCGCAGGATCGAACTCGATGCGCGCGGCCATGGTGCCGGGGTACTTGTCCTGGAAGTAGCGCAGGCCGTCCTCGTAGTCGCGGTCGCCGGTGCCCAGCACCGCCACCTGCACGCCGCCGGCCAGAATGCGGTCGAGCGCGTACATGACCAGGTCCATGCCCTTCTGGCGCGTCAGGCGCGTGACCATCACCATAAGCGGACGGTCGTCGCGAACCTCGAGCCCCAGCTCTTCCTGCAGCTTGGCCTTGCACACGGCCTTGCCAGAACGGTCCTCCACGGTGTAGTTGGCGGCAATGCGCTTGTCGGTCGCCGGGTCAAAGCCTGCCACATCAATGCCATTAAGGATGCCCTGCAGCGCGTACGAACGCTCGCGCAGCACGCCATCCAGGCCCTCGCCAAACTCGGGCGTCTGGATCTCGTTGGCATAGGTGGGGCTCACCGTGGTGATGGCGTCGGCATAGCGCAGCGCGCCCAGCATATAGTTGACGCTGCAGGCGTCGCAACGCAGCTGTGAGGCGGCCGCGGGAATATGCGCCACACCTAGGATGTCCTCCATCACGGTGTCGCTAAACTGGCCCTGGAACGCCACATTGTGGATCGAGAACACGGTCTTGACGCGGTCGTACAGCGGCAGGCCCTGGTAGAACTCGCGCAAGAACACGGGCGCCAGTGCGGTCTGCCAGTCATTGCAGTGCAGGATGTCGCACTCAAAGCCGGCCGGCAGGTGCTGCAGGCTCTCGGTGATGGCCTTGGAGAAGAACGCAAAGCGCTCGCCGTCATCAAAGAAGCCGTACGGATAGTCGCGCGCAAAGTAGCGCTCGTTGTCCACGAACATATACGTGACGCCGTCGTGCTCAAGCTTCTCGAGCCCGCAGTACTCGTTGCGCCAGCCCAGGCTCACGTAAAAGTCGGAGAAGTGCTCCATCTGCGCCTTGTACTCGTCCTTAATGGTGGCGTACTTGGGCACCATGACGATGACTTCGGCGCCGGCGCGCACAAGCGCCGCAGGCAGCGAGCCCGCCACGTCGCCCAGGCCACCGGTCTTCACAAACGGTGCGCACTCGGCCGAGGCAAACACGATCTGCATCTTTTTGCTGGAATCAGCCATATTGTCTCCCATGATGTAATTCGAGAATAGCCGCCTGGCGCTAACCGGGCGGCTATTCTACATGTTACGAGCGATGTTGCGGTGCCAACGTTAACGTACGATGGTGGTGTCGGAAGTTAACGGAGCCTTGCCCAGCACCAGGATGTTCTCGGGCGTGCCGCGAAGCTCGGTGTTGGTGGGGACCACGTTGTTCTTGTCCAGAATGGCGTTCTCAACGCGGGCGCCGCTCTTGATGATGCAGCTCTGGTTGATGATCGAGTTGGTCACCGAAGCTCCTTCCTCGACCACGACGCCGCGTGACAGGATTGAGTTGCGCACGGTGCCCTTGATGATGCAGCCGGCCGAGATGATCGAGTTGCACGCGTGGCTGCCGGTCGCATAGCGCGAAGGCGGCACGTCGTGAGCCTTGGTCAGGATCGGGCGCTCGGGGTCAAAGAGCTGGTCGGCGACGGTCTGGTCGAGCAGGTCCATGCTGCGGCGATACAGCGACTTCTCGCTAAACACGCCCACGACCTCGCCCTTGTACTCGTAGCTGCACACGTCGATGTTGCCAAAGTCGCCCTGGAGTGCCTCGAGCAGGTCCAGATAGTCGGCGGCCTGGTAGTGGTCGATGATCTCGAGCAGCGTCTCGCGGTTGACGATGCAGCAGTCCATGGAGGCGTTGTCGCCGTACACGACGCCGGCGCTCACGCCCGTCAGGCGGCCGTTCTCGTTAATCTCGAGCTTGGTCTCGTCATCGACGTTGCGCGTGGCCTTGCAGTACACCACGGTCATCTGGGCACCGGAGTTCTCGTGCGCCTCGATGATGGTGTTGAGGTCCATGTTAAAGATGATGTTGGTGCCCATCATCACAACATAGGGCATGTCCGAGCGCTGGAACAGCGTCTTGTTGGAGATGATGTCGCGCAGCAGGAAGCGCATGCCGCCCTTGGTGGTGCCATACGCGTTGCCGGGGACCATGAACAGGCCGCCCTTCTTGCGGTCCAGGCCCCAGTCCTTGCCCGAGCCCACGTGGTCGATCAGCGAGCGGTAGTTACCCGGCATGACGACTCCAACGGTCTTGATGCCGGCATTCATCATGTTGGACAGCGGAAAGTCGATCAGGCGGTAGCGGCCCAAAAACGGAACGGACGCGATGGGGCGGTCCTTGAGCAGGACGCTGCCGTAGGTCGAAGAGTAGTTAGCGGTGATGTAACCGATGGCCTTGCGATTGATCATCGGATCATTCCCCCTTCCCGATAACGACGTCATTTCCAACGACGGCCGTATCCTTGGTGGTATCGACAGAGCCGAGCTTCACGCCCTCTTCGACCGTGGAGTTCTCGCCCAAAATAGCGCGGCAGATGTGCGCGCCGCTCTTAACGTGCGCACCCGGCAGCAGCACGGAGTCCTCGACCACGGCGCGCTCCTCGATGATGACATCGGTCGAAAGGATCGAGTGGCGAGCGGTGCCGTAGATCTTGCAGCCGTTGGAGACCAGGCAGTCGTCCAGGCGGCCGTCCGGGCCAATGTAGTGCGGCGGACGCGTGGTGATGTTGGACATGATGGGGAAGTTCTTGTCGAACAGATCGAACTCGGGGTTGTTACCCAGCAGGTCCATCGAGGTCTCATGGAAGCTGGCGATGGTGCCGACGTCCTTCCAAAAACCGTGGAACTCGTAGCTGTACAGGCGCTTGTTCTCGCCGAGCAGCTTGGGGATGATGTCCTTGCCAAAGTCGTGGCTCGAGCGCTGGTCCAGAGCGTCCTCCTCGAGCGCCTCGATCAGCACGTCGGCCGAGAAGATGTAGATGCCCATGGACGCGAGGTTCGAATCGGGCTTCTCGGGCTTCTCGGTAAACTTGGTGATGCGGCCGTCCTCGGGGTCGGTGGTCAGGATGCCAAAGCGGCTGGCCTCCTCCCACGGCACGGGCATAACGCTCACCGTGAGGTCGGCGTTGTTCTCAATATGCGTCTTGAGCATCTTGCGGTAGTCCATGCGATACAGGTGATCGCCCGAAAGAATCAGGACGTACTTGGGGTCGTTGGCCTTGATGTAGTCGAGGTTCTGCGTAATGGCGTCGGCCGTGCCCGCATACCAGGCGCCGCCGGTCTGCGTCTCGTACGGCGGCAGAATCGACACGCCGCCGTCACGGCTGTCCAGATCCCACGCCTCGCCGGAGCCCACATAGGCATGCAGCAGGTAGGGGCGATACTGCGTCAGAAGGCCCACCGTGTCGATGCCCGAGTTGGAGCAGTTGGAGAGCGAAAAGTCGATAATGCGGAACTTGCCACCAAAGCTAACCGCCGGCTTTGCGATCTTTTGGGTGAGTGCCCCCAATCGGCTGCCCTGTCCTCCTGCGAGGAGCATCGCGATGCATTCTTTCTTACTCATCGATTTCTCCTTCTGTCATCGATGTTCCTAAACCCATTAGCGACGGGCGCGGCGCTCGGTCGCGCCCGTCGAATAATGCCGTGCGGCAAAGGGAGCTCGCGCACTTTTACGCGTGCCAGATCTCGTCGCGGTACTCGCGAATGGTGCGGTCGGACGAGAACCAGCCGCTCGAGGCGGTGTTGAGCAGGGCCTTGCGGTTCCAGGTCTCCTGGTCGCCGTAGCTGCCGGTGAGCTTTTCCCACGCATCCACGTAGCTGCGGAAGTCGGCCATGACCAGGTCGGGGTCGTTGTTGTTCATGAGCTCGTTGTAGATGCTTTCGAAGTTGCCCGAAAGGCCGGCAAACGTGTTGTCCTTGAGCTCGTCCATCACGCGGCCCAGACGCTCGCGGTCGCCGTTGAGGGTGTCCCACGCAAAGTAGCTGTTGGATGCCCAGAGCTGCTCGACCTCGGGAGCGGTCAGGCCAAAGATGGCCTCGTTCTCGCGGCCGGCCAGGTCGGCGATCTCGATGTTGGCGCCGTCGAGGGTGCCCAGCGTAATGGCGCCGTTCATCATGAGCTTCATGTTGGACGTGCCCGAGGCCTCCTTGCCGGCCGTGGAAATCTGCTCCGAGATCTCGGCGGCGGGGTAGATGAGCTGGGCGTTGCTCACGCGGAAGTTGGGGATAAAGCAGACCTTCATGACCTCGTTCACGCGGGCATCGTTGTTGATGACGTCGGCAACGGAGTTAATGAGGCGGATGGTCTCCTTGGCAAAGGTGTAGCTCGAGGCGGCTTTGCCGCTAAAGATGAACGTCGTCGGCGTCACGTGGAAGTTGGGATCGGCGATGCGGCGGTTGTAGATGTCCATCACCTTCATGATGTTCATGAGCTGGCGCTTGTAGGCGTGGAAGCGCTTCACCTGAACATCGAAGACGGTGTTGGGGTCGATGACCAGACCGGTCTCGGCCTTAACGTAGGCGGCCAGGCGCTCCTTGTTGGCGCGCTTGGAGGCACCCACGGCCTTCAGGAACTCGGAGTCGTTCTGGAAACTTTTAAGCTTCTCCAGCTCAAAGGCGTCCTTGAGCCAGCCGTCTCCAATGGCCTCGGTCACGAGCTTGGCATAGGTGGGGTTGGCCTCGGCAAAGAAGCGACGGTGCGAGATGCCGTTGGTCTTGTTATTGAACTTCTCGGGCGTCAGGGCATAGAAGTCCTTGAGCACGATGTTCTTGATGATGTCGGAGTGGATCTTGGCCACGCCGTTGACGCTATGGCTGCAGATCACGGACAGGTTGGCCATGCGAATCTCGCCGTCCCACAGAATGGCGGTCTGGCGCAGACGCTCCTGCCAGCCCTCCTGCGTGGTGTCGAACGACTCGTGCCAGCGACGGCTGATCTCGTCGATGATCTGGTACACGCGGGGGAGGAGCTTGGAGAACGTGCCGATGGGCCACTTCTCCAGAGCCTCGGGCAGGATGGTGTGGTTGGTGTAGCTCACGACCTGCGTCACGATGTTCCAGGCGTCATCCCACTCGAGCTTCTTCTCGTCGATCAGGATGCGCATGAGCTCGGGGCCGCACATGGCGGGGTGGGTATCGTTGGTGTGGATGGCCACAAACTGCGGCAGCAGCTCCCAGTTCTCGCCGTGCTCCTTCTCAAAGGTGTCGAGCAGGCTGTAGATGCCGGCTGAGACAAACAGGTACTCCTGCTTCAGGCGCAGCAGACGGCCGTGCTCGCCGGCGTCGTTGGGGTAGAGGATGGCGCTGATGGCCTCGGCCTCGGCGCGCTCGGCATCGGCCAGGGCGTAGTCGCCGCGGTTGAAGGCCTCCAGGTCAAAGTGCTCCACGACCGGCTCGGCGGCCCAGACGCGCAGCTTGTTGACGGTCTCGCCGGCATAGCCCACGACGGGGATGTCATAGGGGACGGCCAGGATGTCCTGCGTGTCCACCGTGCGGTAGAACGTGCGGCCGTCCTCCTCAAAGCCCTCAACATGGCCACCAAACTTGATGGTCACGGCCTTGTCCTGACGACGGACCTCCCAGGGATAGCCGTGGGTGAGCCACTCGTCGGTGGTCTCGACCTGGCTGCCGTTGACAATCTCCTGCTTAAACAGACCGTAGCGGTAGCGCATACCGTTGCCGTAGCCGGCAATGCCCTCGGCTGCCATGGAATCCAGGAAGCATGCGGCCAGACGGCCCAGGCCACCGTTGCCCAGAGCCGGATCGGGCTCCTGGTTCTCGATGACGGACAGGTCAAAGCCCATGTCGTCGAGCGCCTCGGCGACCATGTCGCGCACGCCAAAGTTGAGCAGGTAGTTGTCGAGCAGGCGACCGATCAAAAACTCGATCGAGAAGTAGTACACGCGCTTCTTGCCCTCGGCGGTGACGCGGGCGTCACTCTTGGTGGCAACGGTGCGCGCCTTCTCGGCCACGAGCTTTGCCAGGGCGTTAAAGCGGTCGAGGTCGCTGGCGGCCTCGACGCTCTTGCCGCTGATGCTCATAACGGCATCGCGATAGAGCTCGGTAAACTCCTGCTTGTTGTCGAAGATCTTATTCATACGTTCCTTTCCCCCGGGGATGTTTCTCCCGGAACGGTTATGACTCATATCCTACGCCCCGGCGGGGCGGGTGATTACAGCTGTAACGGCTTTGTTACGCATCCTTGGCAGACGGCTTAACAGAAGCAGACTTGGCCTTGGTAGCGGCCTTTTTGGCAGCCGGCTTCTTGGCCGCGGTAGCTTTAGCAGCGGGCTTTGCGTCAGCCTTTGCCTTCGCCTTAGCCGGAGCCTTCTTGGCGGCCGCAGGCTTAGGCTTTACCGAGGACGTGCGCTTCTTGGGCGCAGCCTTGGGCTCCTCAACCACCGGCGGCTTATAGCTGCTGGGACCGCGGCGCTTAAGCACCACGCCTGCCAGGCCGGGAACCTTAATCTCAATGGAGTCCATCTGCCCGTTCCAGGGATAGGGCTCGCTCGAGCAGGTGTAGGGCTCCTCACCGGCGTATCCGCTGCCGCCAAACTCGGGACGGTCGGAGTCAAAGATGACCTCCCAGTCACCCTCGCGCGGCACGCCCACGCGGAAGCTCTCGTAGCTCGCCGGGTCAAAGTTGATCAGAATCACCAGGTCGTCGTCGATATCCTCGCCCTGGCGCACAAAGCTCACGATGGACTGCTTGGAGTTGTCCGCATCGATCCAGGTAAAGCCGTCGTCGGTGTAGCCGCGCTCGTACAGGGCGGGCTCGGCGGTGTACAAGTGGTTGAGTGCCTTGATAAACGCCTGATGATGACGGTGAGTCTCGTACTCCTCGGTCAGGAACCACTGGATGGACTCGTAGTAGCGCCACTCGATAAACTGGCCGATCTCGTTGCCCATAAAGTTGAGCTTGGCACCGGGGTGCGTCATCTGGTAGAAGGCAAGCGTGCGCAGGCCGGCAAACTGGCGCCACCAGTCGCCCGGCATGCGGCCGATCAGCGAGCACTTGCCATGCACGACCTCGTCGTGGCTCAGCGGGCAGATAAAGTTCTCGGTAAAGGCGTACATGATGGAGAACGTGAGCAGTCCGTGGTTGCCGGGGCGCCACGGAAAATCGGTCTGCATGTAGTGCAGGGTGTCATTCATCCAGCCCATGTCCCACTTGTAGTGGAAGCCCAGGCCGCCGTCCTGCGGCGGATAGGTCACGAGCGGCCACGCGGTGGACTCCTCGGCCATCATCATCACGTCGGGGTAGTGTGCCTCCACGGCGCAGTTGACCTGGCGGATAAACGCGCTGGCGTCCAGGTCCTCCTCGGTACCGTACTTGTTGAACTTCTTTTGGCCGGGATCGTCAATGCCAAAGTTGAGGTACAGCATGCTGGACACGCCGTCCATGCGAATGCCGTCCACGTGGAAGTTCTCGAGCCAGTACAGCACGTTGGAGACCAGGAAGGAGCGGACCTCGCCGCGGGCGAAGTCAAACTTGTGCGTGCCCCAGTTGGGGTGAATCTCGTGCTCAAACAGCATGTGGCCATTAAAGGTGGCAAGGCCGTGGGAGTCGGCGCAAAAACCGCCGGGCACCCAGTCCATGATCACGCCAATACCCGCCTCGTGGCATGCATCGATAAAGTGCATGAGCTGCTGCGGGTTGCCGTAGCGCGACGTGGCGGCATAGTAGCCGGTCGTCTGGTAGCCCCAGGAGCCATCGAAGGGATGCTCCATAAGCGGCATGACCTCGATATGCGTATAGCCCATGTCGCGCACGTAGTCCACGAGCTCAACCGACAGGTCGTCGTAGGTGTAGAACTCGCCGCGCTGTGCGGGGAAGGGATCCATGGGGCCGGGGTAGTTGCCGTACTCGTCGGGCTCGCCCTGCGGCGCGTCGCCGTGGCGCTTCCACGAGCCAATATGTACCTCGTAGATGTTAAGGGGCTGCGACATGTGGTTATGGCTGGCGCGGCGCTTGAGCCAAGCCGCGTCGTTCCACTGGTAGCCATCGAGGGTCCACAGCACGCTGGCCGTTCCCGGAGGGCACTCGGCCTTAAAGGCGTACGGATCGGCCTTGTAGAGCTTTTCGCCCTCGTTGGTCTCGATAAGGTACTTATAGAGCTGACCCTGCTCGGCGCCAGGAATAAAGCCTTCCCAAATAGCGCTCGTATGCACGGGCACCAGCGGGTTGGCTTGCTCATCCCAGTCGTTAAATTCGCCAATGACATGGACGCTCTTTACGTCGGGCGCCCAAACGCAAAAGCGCCAGCCACGCGTACGGTTCTGCGTGTCGGGGTGCGCGCCCATCTTTTCCCAACTGCGCTCCCACATGCCAATGCCAAACAGATAGACATCGTCCTTGGAAAGCTCCGGTGCATGCGGGGCGGCCTTACGGGTAGCGGGCTTTTTGGTTGCTGGCTTTAGCTTTGTATCGCTCACGTTTGATCCCATCATGACGCGGCAGCGTGTTGCCTTGGTGACTAGATGCGAAAGGTCCAAGGCTGCACGAATCGAAGGGACGGCGATAGTTCTATGATTCGTTCCACCTCGCGTGCTCGGTGGAACTTTCGGCACGAAATACGATAACACCTGTTCGTTACTTTTATGGAGAAAAGTGGATTTGCGGCGGCGTTTAATCGGCGAGCGCCATGTTTATACCACTGGCAGAATTGCGATGGTAAAACTCTTGACAGTTTTACCAATTAGGGTTTCAAAACTGTTAGGCTGACGTTTGGTAAAACGTTTTTAGCAGGTTGTTTACCATTTGACATCGAAAGGTACGTTTATGTCCCAGACCGCCGCTCCCAATGTTGCTTTTATTTTCGATTGCGACGGAACACTGGTTAATAGCACCCCCGTTTGGGCCTATGCCCAGCCCGAGTTATTGCGCCGCCACGGGATTGACGTGACCGTGGATGACTTTGCTCAATTTGAGCACCTGTCGTTGGAGGACGAGTGCCAGGCCTACCACGACACGTGGGGCATTGGCGCGAATGGCGAGGAGCTGTATCGCGAGCTGGGCGAGATTTTGATCGACGGCTACTCCAAGGTGCCGCCGCGCGAAGGTCTGCTTGCATTTTTGGAGAAGGCGCAGGAGGTCGGTATTGCCATGTGCGTTGCTACGTCCACGCCAGCCGAGCTGGTTATGTCTGCGCTTGCGGGCGCCGGTCTCGATGCCTACATGGAGTTTATTACTACCACGGGCGAGGCGGGGCGCTCCAAGCAGTTCCCCGACGTATACGAGCTGGCGCTGCGCCGCCTAGAGGAGCGTCACGGGTGCAAGTTTGAGCGCGTTTGGGTGTTTGAGGACGCCGTCTTTGGCCTAAAGAGCTCTGGCACCGCAGGCTTTAAGCGCGTGGGTATTTATGACCCGGAAGGCCGCATGGAGCGCGACGAGGTTCGCGACAACTGCGAGATCTTTATCGATAGCTATGAGGACCTGGACCTGGCCCGCGTGCTTTCGTTTGAGGGCTAGGCGAGGGCCATGGCTTGCAAGGTATTGGTAGTCTGTGGCTCGCCCGTGGTGGCGAGCGCGGATCTGTTGCGTAGGCTAGCGGGGGAGTGCGACCACGTTGTCGCCGTGGACCGCGGGCTCGACGCGCTGCTGGGCGCGGGACTAGGTTGCGACGTATATGTTGGTGACGTTGATACGGTGAGCGATGCGGGTCGCGCGCTGGTTGATGCCGCCACGGAGTTTGAAGTTGAGCGCCACGACCCCTACAAGGACTATACCGATCTGGCGTTGGCGCTCGATTCGGTTTGCCGTCGCTGGCCGGGTGCCGAAGTGGTTGCGACTTGCGCCACCGGCGGCCGTCCGGATATGGCGCTTTCCGTACTGGGGTTGCTCGCAGGCTATGAGGACGCTCCCATCTGGATCGCCGAGGACAAGGTAGTCGCCCGCATCCTTCATGCAGGCGAGTCGTGGACCATCGAGGGTGCCGAGGGCAAGACGTTCTCCATCATTGCCATAGCCCCCAACACCGAGGTGAGTGAACACGGTCTAGAGTGGGAGCTGGATCACAGCCCCCTGGGCTTGTTAGCCGACACGGGCATTAGCAACATAGTCCGATCAACTGCAGAGATCGAAGTCCATACCGGCACTGCAATAGCGTATTTGCTGCATCAGGGTTTTATCGGGACGGTCGGCGAGTATGAAAACCCGTAAGTGCGAGAAGCAATTACAAAAAACTTCTTGCACAACTAAGAATCTTCCCCTATAGTATCTCCTCGTCACGGGGGCGTAGCTCAGCTGGGAGAGCGCTTGACTGGCAGTCAAGAGGTCAGGGGTTCGATCCCCCTCGTCTCCACCATCGTGAATGCAAGGCCTCTGGGGAACCTGAGGCTTTTTTCATATGCAGTCACCGCGCAAACCAAAGTGACGCCACACCAGCGCCCACACCCAAAAAAGTTGCGCAATTTACTTCCCACTTCTGTGCATAGTTTGTTAACCCAACATAATTCCATTTTGCATTTCACGTTGTCAGCGTTGCAGCTCGGGCAGTGAGTGCCAACAGCTAAACCCGCATAAACCTGCGACAATGTGAACAAGTTTGCAAAATAACCCCCTTAAGCACTGCAGATGAACGATATGTTGCCGCGCATGGCCTAAATCGGTTTCTAGTCGCCTTGTGCTAGGATATCTATCGTTACATGGGTTCAACTGTGTTCACGGCTCCAGCAAGCCTCAAAGCGCAGGGTCGATCGGCATCCGGCCGTAACGGCGGTGCCAGAAAAACCACGAGCTCCAATAGCGTCGTCATGCGTATCGCATCGAATGACTTTGTTCTTGTCTATGTGCATGCTGTTCTTTCGACTCGTTATTTCATGACAAATTGCAGCAGTCCTACAGCTGTTTGCGTGCGGTCTAGTTTTGTTCCCGCTTGACTGGATCGCACGCAGCCAGCTGGAGACGTGGTCATTTTTGCGATACACGTCCGCGTCTCTAGCCACTGCACTTATACATACCGTTCACGGTGGGGCAGAGACACGTGCTTGTCTAACTGGGCTCAGGGTTTGAATATGGAGCGCCTTCGCGCACAAGCGCCCTGGCGAAGCCATGCCCAAACCCCGTGAGCCACACGTAAGACAGCAAGGAGGTGGTGCTCGTGTGGTATGTGATCCAGGTTATTAACGGTCGCGAAGACGTAATGCGCGAGCGCATCGAGCGCATGGTGCCGGCTGGCGCCATGCAGGAGCTTTTTATCCCCAATATCAAACCGAGATCAAGGTACACGGCGAATGGGTCAACACGACCAAGCCGCTCTTTCCCGGTTATCTGATCTGCGATACGGCAGATCCCCGTACCGTGCAACAGTATCTGCTGCGCATGGACGACTTTGCCCGGGTGCTTTCCCAGGACGGTCAGTTTGCGCCGCTGGCAAAAGAAGAGGTCCAGCTTATTGGCAGCTTTACGCATGTGGGAGACCGTGTAGTGCCCATGAGCGAGGCCCTAAAAGACGGCGACCAGGTCGTAGTGACGGCAGGTCCGCTGTTGGGCCACGAAGGCCTTATCAAAACCATTAACAGACGCAAGAGCACTGCTTATTTGGAGCTCGACCTGTGCGGTCGACGCGTAACTACGCGCGTTGGCCTTGCCGTGCTTTCAGCCGAGCAGCGCGTCATGCGAAACCTAAAAAAGGCGATCGCCTAACTGCGGGCGACTGTTTAACGGGACAGGGAGGATCCCCGGGGCGGGGACGTAGGTTTGAAGGAAATAGTGGGAGATAATCAAATGGGGGATGCAGCAACTGCTGCTGTTACGCTTGAGGACAGGCGCGAGGCTGCAAAGCTTAACAACGTTGGAAAGCATGAGCCTAAGCTGTCGGAGAACGGTGTACCGGCCGACGTGCTGGAAAAGTTGTTGCCCGGTGACGACATCATTGAACTAGAAGAACCCGTTGTTAACGGTGGACTCTTCTACCGCTTTATCAAGCGATCTTTCGATGTTGTCTCATGCGGGTGCGCGCTCATTATTCTTGCGATTCCGATGGCTGCTATTGCCGTCAAGATTAAGTCCGAGTCCGAAGGCCCCGTCATTTATGCACAGCGTCGCGTTGGCAAGGACGGCAAGGTCTTTAACATTTATAAGTTCCGCAGCATGTATACCGATGCTGAATCGCGTGGTGCTCAGTGGGCCCAGGACGAGGATCCACGCGTAACGCCGTTTGGTAAGTTCATGCGTAAAACGCGTTTGGATGAGATTCCGCAGTTCTGGAATGTTTTTAAGGGCGATATGAGTCTTATCGGTCCGCGTCCCGAGCGTCCTGCGTTCTGCGAGGAATTTGAGAAGCGTATTCATGGTTGGCACTTCCGTACCATGGTGCGTCCTGGAATTTCAGGCCTTGCCCAGGTGACCGGCGGATACGATCTTCTGCCTAGTGAAAAGGTCGTGTTTGACCTCCAGTACATTAAATCGAGAAACATCAAGATGGATGTTGTGATCATGCTTAAGACGCTTGGCGTTGTGAGCACCGGAGAAGGTGCAAGGTAATGCGTTTACTCTTCTTGACAGATAGCTATCGACCCAGTCGATCAGCCTGTGCCAATCGCGTCAGCGTCCTTGTTCAGGCTATGCTTGACGCGGGAATTGATGTTCAGGTTCTTTCTTCAAGTGACAGTCTTCTCGGTGCTCCAGAAAATTACGAAAAGCCTGATTTTGTTACGTTTTTTGAAACATTCCCGCTTCAAGAAAAAACGCTAGTTAATCGTTTAAAGAATAACTTTGGAGGCCAACGGGAGTCTATTAAAGTTGCTGCTGGCATGGGTGATTTTGATGTCGTGCTTTGCACGACTCCTCCGTTGCTTTTGACAACTTCGGCGATTTCGATTGCAAAAAAGAAGAACGCAAAACTAGTTTTAGATGTTCGGGATATTTGGCCAGATGTTGCAATCGAAATGGGCACTTTTAAACCAAATAGCCTTTATGGACGATTCTTTTCCCATATTGCAAAGCGTGGTTTTAAAGCAGCGGATATGGTAACGACGGTCTCGGCGGGAAAAGTCACTAAACTAGCATCTCGAATCTGCAAGGCAGGTGCATCGGTCCAATTAGTTCCCAATGGCATTGATGAATCGTTTGTTGAATCTACAGAAGATAAAGCCGTCGTTGATCAATTTAATCTGGATAAAGGCACCGTATGTTCTTATGTGGGCAATATCGGACTTGCACAGGGCTTGGGAACGCTTCTGGATATTGCTGCAGTGCGGCCGAATATTCGATTCCTTCTATTTGGAACTGGTGCAGACAAGCAAAAGCTTGAAGACAGAGTTCACGAAGAAGGTATTACAAACGTAGAGTTTTGCGGCACTGTTGACGCGGCTGGTGTATATACCGTATTAAAGCACTCGGCGTTAGCCTATGTCCCTTTGGTCAGCTCGAGGCTTAAAGACAGCATTCCAACCAAACTTTATGAATGTATTGCATGTGGTTGTCCGGTTCTTCTTGCAGCCCAAGGCGATTCCGTTGACTTACTTGAGGAAAGTGGCCTTGGTAAACATGCTGCCCCTGAAGATCCAAAAGGATTGCTTCGAGAGTTCGATGCCTTGATTGAACAAAAATATACTGAGGAAGAAAAGCGAAATGCTGCCGCTCGAATGCTATCAGAGCATTCGAGACAAAAGGCGGCTTGTGAATTCGCTGAGTTGCTGCTGGCTGAATTCGAGGGCGATTGCTGATAATGAAATTGCCCAGTATCCAAAAAGCGCTTCTATACGCAAGAACCATTCGTCGCATGAAGCCATCCATGATTGGCTCTAGACTAAAAGGGCTTCACAAAGTGCCTTTAACGGTTCCTCCGCGTATTCAGTATTTAAGCTTAGCTATACCTAGTCTAGACTGCGACGAAATTTACGCTGGCCGGTTCGATGTCGATGCGCTGGCTCGAAATGAATTCTTTCTCATCAACGAGAGGCATAAGGTAGATCTTTCGTGCTGGAATGTTCCTGAGGCCTCTCATCTATGGAATTTCAATCTTCATTACTTCGAATTTTGCATTCCTCTTGCAGCACGCTATGCATTGGGCGGAGACCGAGAGGATCTCGATCAATTTAAGAGAGTTGTTCTCACTTGGATTGCGACATGCAAATATCCGCTTGGCGATGCTTGGCATCCTTATACAATTTCTCTAAGGCTCGTCAATTGGCTTATCTGTATAGATTTGTTTGGTGATGCGCTGGCGGAAGACTCCATTTTTATGGAAACGGTATTTGAGAGCATGTATCACCAATACCGTCACCTGCTTGTAAATCAAGAAAAGCACCTGTTAGCGAATCATTTTTTTGAAAATCTAAAGACGATCATTATTTGTGCCCTAATGTTTGGTGAAGATGGTGTGCTGTCGTCTGTTGAGCGTGAATACATAAAACAGCTTGACGAGCAAATTCTTCCAGACGGCGTCCACTATGAACGCTCTATGATGTATCACAAACTCATTCTCGAGGGCCTATTGCGTGTGGAGCTTGCTTACCGTTCGGTCGGTAAATCCGCACCAAAAAAAGTGGCTACAAAATCCAAGCAAATGCTTGACGCCATGGCTTCAATTGAGCGGGGTATGGGGAAGACGCCATTCTTTAACGACGCTGCCGACGGTGTTGCAAAAGAATGCGAGCCACTCATTCATGCATGCCGAAACATCTATGGCTACGAGCCCGATTGCACTAAGACTGCCTTCCCTGACTCTGGCTTCTACAAGCTCTACGACGACACCGCCGCTTTGGTTTTCTTCGCGGGGAAGCCTGGCCCGCCTTACATGCTGGGTCACGCCCACTGCGACCTTCTGAGTTTCGAGCTCTCGATTGCCGGCGAGCCCACGATCGTGAACTCGGGCACTTACGCCTACCAGAGCGAGCTGAGACCCTACTTCCGCAGTACGGCAGCACATAACACCGCAACCGTCGACGGCGATGAACAGATGGAGTGCTGGGCCGAGCACCGAGTGGCACGAGGCGTACGTGAGGTACGCGTCGAGCGCGCTACCGAGTGCTGTATCACAGCAAGCTTCCGAAACTACAAGGGGCACCTGCACCGACGCACGGTCATTCTTTCAGACGGTTCCCTCAGCGTCGAAGACCGTACCGACCGAGAGGACATTAGCCTTGTCCAGTGCTTTCACCAAGCGCGCCCGGGACTGGTGCGAATAGTCCCCGTCCCTGGGTGCGTCAAACGGAACTCACTTGTTGAAGCATCTTGTCTTCTCGGCGAGATTCACTCGTCATCTCTTGTCGAAGTGTCCCGTTTTGGTTCGGTCGCAAGCAATATCTTGTATGGCCCGTAAAGCGTCTGACGGCCCTACTTTCTCACAATCGTCCTCTATGTCATGGCTGTACTCGGCCAGACTAATTAAGAAAGGAACCTCGAATATGGTTAACGTTATCGGTCTCGGCTACATCGGCCTGCCCACCGCCCTCATGATGGCATCCCACGGCGTGGAGGTCGTGGGCACGGACTACAACGAGGAGCTCGTCGCCACGCTCAACGCCGGCAAGACCACCTTCAAGGAGGAGGGCTTGGACGAGCTGTTCGCCGACGCCCTGAAGTCCGGAATCAAGTTCTCCACCGACTACCAGGTCTGCGACACCTACATCGTCTCGGTCCCCACGCCCTACGACAAGCTAGACAAGAAGATCGACCCCTGCTACGTCGTGGCGGCCTGCAAGACCGTCCTCGAGGTCGCGCCCGAGGGCGCCGTGCTCGTAGTCGAGTCCACCGTCTCGCCCAACACCATCGACCGCTTCGTTCGCCCGCTGCTCACAGAGGCCGGCCGCGAGGACGTCAGGCTCGTCCACGCCCCCGAGCGCATCATCCCGGGCAACATGGTCTACGAGCTGCTGCACAACAACCGCACCATCGGCGCCGACGACCCCGAGGTGGGCGAGGCCGTGGCGAAGGTCTACGCCAGCTTCTGCCAGGGCGAGATCTCCGTCACCGATATCCGCACCGCCGAGATGACCAAGGTCGTCGAGAACACCTTCCGCGCGGTGAACATCGCCTTCTCCAACGAGCTCGCCAAGATCTGCCGCATCGGCGGCATGGACGTCGCCGAGGTCATCCGCATCGCCAACAAGCACCCGCGCGTGAACATCCTCAACCCCGGTCCGGGCGTCGGCGGCCACTGCATCCCGGTCGACCCGTGGTTCCTGGTCGGCGACTACCCCGAGACCGCCAACTTCATCCGCCTCGCCCTTCAGACCAACGCCTCCATGCCCGAGTACGTCATGCACCGGGCCCATGAGGTCATGGCGGAGCGCGGCATCGCTGACGCCTCGAAGGTCGGCATCTACGGCCTCACCTACAAGGAGAACGTCGACGACGTCCGCGAGTCCCCGACGCTGCAGATGCTCGAGTCCATGTCCGAGCACCTCTGCGCCGGCTCCGTCAAGGTCTACGACCCGTGGGTCGAGCGCGACGAGGTTCCCGGCCAGGTCCATTCCATGGAGGAGTTCCTGGACGGCCTGGAGATGGTGATCGTGATGGTCGGCCACTCCCAGGTCACGGACAACCCCGGCATCTTCGGAGACCGCGTCCTCATCGACCCGCGCAACGTCTGCGGCGACGGAGAGAACGTCTACAAGCTTTAGCATTTATTTGCGTGGGGACGGATGATGATTAAGAACAATAAAAAGTATCGAGTGTTAGTTGCTGCTGAGAACTATCCTGGGAATCCAAATGGGAAAAATGTCTCTCATCAGTTTGTTCATGTAAGAAATGCATCTTATAAGGCATCTGGCGTTGACGTTACTGTGCTTAATTTCAGCTCGGAAAATGACTATATGTTCGAGGGTCTTCCAGTTATTTGCCCTCGAACATATACTGAGCAAAAGGGCCAGTTTGATGTTCTGATATTCCATCAACCCAATCTTAAACATGCCGTCCCTTTTTGCCTTAAGAACTCTGATGACTTTAAGAGCTTCATTTTCTTCTTCCATGGTCATGAGGTGCTTAAGCTCAGTGTCTCTTATCCTAAGCCGTACAGTTACTGCAAAGATAATTACCTTGCAGTAAAAACGAGAGATGTGTATGACGATATTAAATTTGTAGTACTTAGGCAGTTTTTCTCGAAGGTCAAGGCCAAGTCGCATTTTGTTTTCGTCAGCGGTTGGATGTATGACGAGTTTAAGAAATGGCTTAAGGTCGATGATTCCTTTCTCGGCAATCGAGCTCGAATAATTCCTAATTGCATCGCCGATGAATTTGAAAACAATTCATATGATTGTCGATGCGAGAAGACATACGACTTTATCACTGTTCGTGGAAATCTTGATACATCAAAATATGCCGTTGATTTAGTGATAGAAACCGCAAGATCAAATCCCGATTATTCTTTCCTTGTTGTAGGAAAAGGAAGGATATTCGAACACTTCGGTAAGCCCGAAAATCTATTTTGGCTGGATATGACGCTATCTCATTCAGAAATTACACGGTACTTAAACGAAGCTCGTTTTGCGTTAATGCCTACTCGCACCGATGCCCAGGGTCTTATGATGTGCGAAATGGCTTCCTTTGGCATACCTCTTATTACCTCGGATATTTCGGTATGTCGTGAGGTGATGGCGGGGTTTGATAACGTTGCTTTAGTCTCTAATGATTCTTTCTCGAAAGACGCCATAACTGCTTCTAAGAAGTTATTTCCAAAGAGCGGATCTTTTTCGCCGTTTTCCAAAAGAAACACTATCGAACGCGAGATCAGGCTTATTGACGAAGCAATTGAGGAGAGGGCTGAATGCTGATTCTGCTTGGTTTGCTTCAACTGATTGCATGCATTGGGCTTCTAGTTTGGGAGTTCAATAAGCGTTCTGTAGCTATCTTTTTTTGGGGCATGCTAACAATTGTTTTTTCGTTTCCTCATTTTATTGTCTCTCTTGCCGGAAACTATTCATGTAAAGAATCGTCAATAGCTACTGCTTCCCTTTTTGTTATTTTATTTTCTGGATTTTATTGGCTTACAAGAAGTGTGACCCTTAAACCAAAGAATATTGCTGACTGCGATTCTCTTTCGCTCGGTGTTAATACCGAAGAAGGAATTAAGAAGCTTGATTTTGTCGTCACCTTCTTTGTTCTTGCGTTTGTTGTTTGGCTGCTCGCCTTCTCAAAGTCGTCGCTCGGGGGGCTTGGCAATACAAGCTGGGGCCAATTCTATAGAGCAACGAGCAGTCTTGGATTTTCCCCGTTATTCCTAGCGCCATATCTATTTGCGTGTAGCGGCGGCGCGGTTATTAACTCAGTCAGGTCAAAGAGAAAGCTGCAGTCATTTTTACTTATTGCTTGCTGCCTGATTTATTTATTTGTTACTAAAAATCGTGTTGTTATGCTTGCCGTAGCGTGTCCTTTCTGCCTCCTTCTAATCGATCGTTTCAAGAAGATAGGTTTGAAACAGATCATTGTGGCTATCTGTGCCGTTGCTTTTGTCGTTTATCTTGTCTATGCAGTGTTGATATTTCGTCATGCAGGAACAATCGACACATTTATATCAAGTTTTTCTTTTTCTGATTTTAACAAAAAAGTGTTAAGCGCGATTTTAACCGGAGAAGGAGAACTTGGTCTGAGAAATATTTTCTATTACTTCATCGATTTCAATAATCAATTTACTGGCTTTGGAGTGGGGGCAACTTATCTAAGGGTTCTTTTATTCTGGCTTCCTGGAAGCCTGTCCCTTGGTATCAAGCCAGATGATTTTGCAATTACGATGGCTTCTGCATATATGGGAAACCCTTCTAATACAGCCTACTCAGTTCATCCAACATTTTTTGGTGACGCTTATGCAAATTTTGGCTTCATGGGGTTTTTGGTTGGCATCCTTTGGGGGGCCATTTTTAATGTAATTGATACCTATGTCGGAAAGAAGAGCGACCATCTTCGTCCTTATTTAATTTCGACACTCGCTTTTTCGTTTGTCATTATCGGTAGAGGGTCTGTTTACAACGGAGCTGTTATTGCTGTAATTTCTATTTCGCTTCTCATCTTTTCGAATTGGCTATTAGACAGGTTCTTCCAAAACAACAAGGTTTCGAAAAAGATTGATAGGTGGCTCTAAATGAGGGCTCTGCTTGGTTATTCTGTTGCAAGTTGGTTATCTGCCATTATCGGCTTCATAGCGATCCCTATCGCAACCCGTTCGTTCGATCAAGAAATTATCGGCAAGTTAAATCTATTGCTTTCATGCGCTCTTATACTTCAAACGGTAGTTCTTATGGGCCTTGATCAAGGTTATTTGAGGCATTTCTTTGATTTAAAAGGTTCTAGGCAGAAGAACACACTTTTGTTCTTCTGCCTAGTAATTCCAGTAGTAGCCACCCTGTTAACCTCGTTGATTGTTTTTTTATTTAGCGATTTTGTAATTTCCTTCTTTGATGCTAGTGGAATTCTGATCTGCTTCGCATTGGTTTTGGCTTTAAGTTCCTTTGTTATTGTTCGTATCGCTATCTGTTATTGCCGTGTTAAAGGGTTTTTGCCGTTATTCATTCTTCTGTCTGTCGCCTTTACCATACTTACAAAGTGTCCTTATCTTTTAAACTTTGGTAATAAAAGTCTCGACTCAACACTTAAAATAATGTCAGCCATTTTTATCTGTGCAGTTATTCTCTCTGCAGCAGTAATGCTTCCTGACATTAAGGGATTCTCATTTCATTACCTTAGAAAGATCGATTATGGTGCAATACTCCGGTATTCGCTTCCAATGATGCCAGCGATGCTTCTTGCAAATCTTAATACCTACGTCCCACAATTTTCGATTAAGTTATTTTCCGGCTACGCAGATCTGGGCGTTTATTCTATGTCTGCAACCGTTGCGTCAGTTGTTGGCCTTGTCTCGGCCGGAGTAAATTCATTCTGGCCCACATATGTGTATGAGCACTACGATGATCATCACGACACCGTTATTTTATTTCATAAGGTCCTTGTCTCCGCGCTCTTCGTGCTTGGAGTTGTCTTGATTTCCCTTCGTTTTATGGTCCCTTGGTTTCTTGGAGAACGGTACGAGCAGTCTGCGACACTTTTCGCCGTTCTTATCATTTCCCCAATTTGCTACTCGATTGGTGAAACATCTGGCATTGGGATTCAAATTGCCAAGCGAAGCCGGTTTTATCTTTTTATTTACTCTGCTGGTTTAGTTTTAAATGTAATTTTGGCAACAGGACTCACGGCTATTTTTGGAATGATAGGTTCAGCTATCTCGGTTGCAGCAGTTGCCATGTTGATGCTCTTTCTCAAAACGAGTGTGGGTAATAAATATTATGACAGCATTGGTTCTTTTAGATGGTCCACTGCGTGCGTTTTACTTCTTGTTCTACAGGCGGTATCGGCAATTATGCTTCCCTATGCCTGTAGCGTTATTGCTTGCATTGCCTCGGTTGTACTATTTCCTTTAGTTGTTGGCATTCAAGACTGCAGGTCAACTCTTTCAACGGTATATAGCTACATTCGAAAATAATAGTGTGGTGTCTTATGATAATTACTGAATCATTTGGTCGAATAATTCTTCTGTTTCGCAAGGCGTTAAATAAGTGCATTGCTGATTATTTATATTCATCAGTTAATAACTGCCGCGATGGTTTTATTACTGCGGAGACCACTCTGATCCACCCAGAAAATATCTATTTGGGAAATAGATCCTATGTAAATGGAGGGATGCTTGCTGCTAGCGCCAATGCCAAAATTGTTATCGGCGACAACTGCATGATTTCGTATTGCGTGCATATTCGGACTGATATGCACGAATACTCTAATCCAAACGTCCCAATGATTGACCAAGGGCATAGTGAAGAAGATATTATCATTGGAGATAACGTTTGGATTGGATATGGTTCTCAGATAATGAGCGGGGTCCATATCGGCTCAAATGCAATCGTTGCTGCCGGAGCGGTGGTTACGAAGGACGTTCCAGATAACGTTATAGTTGGCGGAGTCCCCGCAATTAAACTTTCACAAATTTGTTAGTTAGCTACAATCTTACAATTATTTTTGAGGATGATTTTTTATGAAAAAAGTAATGCTCGTCTTCGGTACCCGCCCGGAGGCCATCAAGATGTGCCCGCTCGTCAACGAGCTGAAGGCGCGCAAGGATGAGTTCGAGACCGTCGTGACCGTGACCGGCCAACACCGAGAGATGCTCGACCAGGTGCTGCGCGTCTTCGGTGTGGCTCCCGACCACGACCTTGCAATCATGAAGCCGGGCCAGACGCTGTTCGACGTGACGTGCGACGTGCTGCTCAAGCTCAAGTCCGTCCTCGAGGGCGAGAGGCCCGATGTGGTCCTGGTCCACGGCGACACCACGACCAGCTTCGCCGCGGCGCTCGCGTGCTTCTACCTGCAGATCCCCGTGGGGCATGTGGAGGCGGGCCTGCGCACGCACGATATCTACAGCCCCTGGCCGGAGGAGTTCAACCGCCAGGCGGTCGACATCGTGAGCGAGTACTACTTCGCCCCCACGGAGGCCAGCAAGAAGAACCTTCTGGGCGAGGGTAAGCCGGAGTCCAAGATCTGGGTTACCGGAAACACCGGCATCGACGCCCTGCGCACGACCGTGCGCGAGGGCTACTCCCACCCCGAGCTCGCTTGGGCGGAGGGCTCCCGCCTCATCCTCATCACGGCGCACCGCCGCGAGAACCTGGGCGAGCCCATGCACCGCATGTTCCGCGCCATCCGCCGCGTGATGGAGGAGCATCCGGACACCAAGGCGATCTACCCCATCCACATGAACCCGCTCGTCCGCAAGGCGGCGCACGAGGAGCTCGACGGCTTCGACAGGCTCCACATCATCGACCCGCTCGAGGTGCTCGACTTCCACAACTTCATGGCGGCGAGCCACCTCATCCTCACCGACTCCGGCGGCATCCAGGAGGAGGCCCCGAGCCTGGGCAAGCCGGTGCTCGTCATGCGCGACACCACCGAGCGCCCCGAGGGCGTGGCAGCCGGCACGCTGAAGCTCGTCGGCACCGAGGAGGACGTCATCTACCGCGAGTTCAGCCGCCTGCTCTCCGATGAAGAGGAGTATGCAGCGATGAGCCAGGCTTCGAACCCTTACGGTGATGGGCATGCGAGCGAGCGAATTTCAGACGCACTGGTAAGAGGATTTTGCTGAGATCTTTCGTGCGGATCGTATTACTTGACAGGATATTCCCGTCTTTAACCAATACGGGTGATGGGACGGATGTAGATTGTTGATTGGAGATGCCAATGAGTGAGGAACAGACTTACATAGAGTTGCCGGAAAGAAACAACCTTTACGAGGTTGATGAGGAATTGGAGGAGGGAGCAAAACTCTGTGAGAAGTTTCTTCTTCTTCCAGACAGATATAAGGATCGTGAAACTAAAGTCAGACTAATGCTGAGGAATAAGTTTTGTGGCTGGACGCTCAAAGACGAGTTGGTTGTTTCGCTGGGATTGACGGTTGGGGATACTGTTTCAGTTGAAGTTTCGATTATCGGCGGACCTGGCCTTATCAGCGAGAACGGGGATGTAGATTTATTTGCCTGCGGCGATGTCGCCAATAGTCTATTAGACATAGCATGTAGCAACAAAGGTCCGGAGAACTGTATTGTTGACTGCAAAGTTAGGCTTACTTACGAAAAGGCGCCCATCACGAGCAGCAACAAGCTTGTATTCAAGGCGTCCGTGGTCTTGGAGGAGATTATCGATTTCGTGGGTGTTGATGATGGCTTTGGTCGGGTCGATCGAGCTAGGAGTTCTCTTGCAGATTTTGTTCTTGCAAATCTTCAGTAATAAGATTTGAAACTTACTGGAATGAAAAACTCAAAACAAGAACTATACTCGCTGTTGCCTCAGCATGAAGATAGCATATTTGACTACGCTATCCGTCTTTTTGGCAATATCCGAAGCCTTTCACGGAAGCTCGATCAACATGATGTTCGTGAGCTGCTTCTGAACATAGGGATTGACCCTGATTGGTCGGCAAGTCGCCTTGATGGAGAATCGATTGCTCATTTATTGACGCAACGCAGCTCGGGTGGCGACTCAATAGAAGATTGTTCCAAGGCCATCTTGCTGCTCATTCTTAATTGCGGACAACTGTCCTCTGACGTCAATTCAAAAGAAAAGAACTTGCAGCTTGAGGACGGTGATAAAGACACTGTCAACAGGAAGGCCGCCATAGCGCCCATTGCGGAGAAAAGATCATCGTCTGTAGCAGTTTCGGATACTGATATAAGTATGACTGAGGCGAATCTCAGGTTATTGATGCAGGGTTGCTATGAGCGAGCCATGAAGGCCGCATGTGCTTGGTCATTTGGGGATTTATATCCTGTGCTGTTCTCCATTTCGGGAACATTGTTTCTCACCCTTTTGACCTCGAACTTTCATGATGCGCTGTTCTTGTCGTCCAACGCGATCAAGAGTATTGCCTGGTTCATTTGCATACTGGCTGGCATATTGGGCATAGGTGCGGTTGCTTATCATTTTTGGCATAAACCAACAAAACTAGCAAATGAAAGAGACGGGGCGATTGACGAGTTAATCGGCAAAGTTTACGAAAAGGCTGATTAACTTGAATGCTGCATTGGGGAGATTGGAGTGTTCGAAGATAGGTCCATCGCGATGATGTTGCCATATCCGGGTTTCAATAGACGTGACAACCACATATTTCTCTCTGAAGTTCAGGATGGGGACTATGTATTAAATCCGAATAGACCCGCATTGCAACAACCCAAACTTTGGATTTGCTACCAAAACTCCAATTTAGGTGTTCTGTATGTATCATGACTATATAACTTCTAGTGATTTATCGTTCGGTGACATCGTTTTCAATAATTGTGATCCAGACCAGTTTCAGATTAGCTATTGCGATCAGGATACGATTGCGATTTTATATAGACTTATAGCATATTCTTTATATGCAAAACGAGTTGTTATCCCTAGCCGGTATTTATTATCTGCTGGATCGGCATTTGATGCAGTTGAGACCCTGACCCCACTTTTAGAAGAAGGAGTAATTGTCCCGGATCTCAGGGAGGGGTACTTTTCCTTCACTGACTATGTCAGCAACATTGAAAATCCAATCCCGGAGCAACTTAAACACGCTAAGTTCCTCGATGAGCATGCTTCAACAATCTATTCATTTGACTCATATGGTCAAAGCGATATATATAAGGCTTCATTAATACGAGACATTTCAGAAGGTGGATTGCTATTTAAGCGTCTTTCAGCCGAAGGGGTTTCACCTCTTCGGCTTAGGTTATTGAAGAATGAATTATTGTCGCTTGAGGGCAGTCGAAGCAAGTTCGAAAAGGCCGCAAGAGACAATGGCATTGAACATAGCGAGCTTGTCTCAAAATGGGCGGCTCTTAGGTACTACACCACGCCTGCAGAAATATGTCCACGATGCATCAGGGATTTCCCATTTTCAGTTTCTAATGAACTGCGCAGTAGCGGTTTATCGGTGCCATTGCTTTTGGAAAATCCTGATCGACTTGGCGGTGTCCCCCAACCGATGGCGCTTTCATATGAGGCGATGGTATCTTTACCTCAAGATATTTCTCTTGATGAACTTGCTTTTCTCAGCGACATCGTTCTAAAAATAAGGAATAAAGTTCCTTGCGGACCTGCAAAATTCGCTTCTATTGCAGAAGACGGATTTAAAGACCAGGTACACGACATCAACCAAATGCTCGCTGAAGCAATCGCCACTGAAAGAAAAATGTCCCATAAACTGCAGCGTTTTTCTCTCGACTGTCTTAGAGGCGAAGCCCCCTTCTTGATTCTTTCTTGGGCATTCGGAGTATCTCTTGGCGATTCAGAAGGCGCCCTTGCTGGAGTGGCTCTATCCCTACTAAATCGCCACATCGACAGCGCTATTCTAGAAAAACGCGCTCCTTTCCTCGAGACATCTGAGCAGTTTAATCGCGATGTCTATACTTATCAAAAGAGATACTTTTAGCGCTACTATTTTGCTATCTTTGTTCTACCAGGCTAGATAACATGTGATGATTCGAGACCGCAAGGCATCCGAATCATCACATGTTATCTAGCCTGGTAGAAATTTATTGCTGCATAGCTCTTCTGTCCAAATTCAAAACATGGGCGCTGTATTTCCGTGTGAATTAATCATATGATAGCGTTATTAGTCCTTGTCTGCATTAAAGGAGGCATATTTTGAGCGGCAACTTTGATAGTCAGATGGAGCTCGTGAGGTCCCTTGCAAACGATTTTCGTAAGGCTATTGACCGCGCTCTAGAGGCCGACAAGCTTCATAGCACTGTAATTGCATCCTTTCCAAGCGGCTGTTGCGGATACACAAGTGACCTGCTGCAAAGGTATCTATCCGATAAGGGCATAGCAACGCGGTATGTGTCGGGAACATATCGCGATTTCTCAACAAATGATTCGCAGTCACATGCATGGCTTGAACTTACTGATGGCACCATAGTTGATATTACAGAAGACCAGTTTTGCAATAAGCCGCATCCCTTACAGAATGACTCTCCAGTTTACTGTGGCAAGCCGAATGATTTTTACAATCTATTTGAACTTGACCCGCCTTGTGAATGCGATGAAACAAATTCTACGGATATCGGCCGCAAGGAGAAGGAAGCGTACGATATCATCTGCAAGTTTCTTTAGGTCCGCGTGTCCGTATCTTCATAGGTGCGTGATTTGCATTGAGTAATTTTCGCCGAGCGTAAATTAACTACGACTTTAATCCTGAGGCGTTATTTATGCCTGTTACTTCTCGAAGGTCGCTTGTTGCCTACAAATTGACTTGTCATGAAGCCCGTAAACCCGACAGGCTGTTTGAACTCGATTCATTCTATAAAGGTGGATTCACTCGATTTTGGGGGCGGAAGGAGTAAGGGGCATCTAGCCGGCTTTGACTACGGCGGCTACTGCCTGCCCAAGGAAACCAAGCAGCTGCTGGCCAACTACAGGGACGTGCCGCAGAACCTGATCGAGGCCATCGTGGAGGCCAACCGCACCCGCAAGGACTTCGTGGCCGACGAGGTGCTGCAGATGGTGTGGGACCGCGTCTACGAGGGCAAGCCGAAGCCGGTCGTGGGCGTCTACCGCCTGACGATGAAGTCCAACTCCGACAACTTCCGCGCGAGCTCCATCCAGGGCGTCATGAAGCGCGTGAAGGCCAAGGGCGTGCCCGTGGTGGTCTACGAGCCCACGCTGGACGCGCCGGAGTTCTTCGGCTCCGAGGTCACCCACGACCTGGAGGCCTTCAAGGCCGGCTGCGACGTGATCGTCGCCAACCGCTGGAGCGACGACCTCGCGGACGTGGCGGATAAGGTCTACACGAGGGATCTGTTTAAGAGGGACTAGGGGAGAGGGGACTTTCCCAAGTTGGGCTGCTTTAGTCATTCGCTAGGTTAACTGCATCGAGAGCGGGCGAGTATCGGCTAACGCCGATACTCGCCCGCTTTTTACTTTCGGCTTCAATTTTTAAAACGATCGATATTAATCTATTCGAAGCGCGTGTTCTGATGGGTTTGAACTGACAAATTTCAACGCGTAATTGCGTGCCATCGAAGAGACGAGGGTATAAGTCCAACGATATGAATAATCCCTACTCTTCTGAGATTGCATTGCAATGTAATCTTTAAACCTCTGATGTCGCTATTTGCGTTCAATGGGGGTATGCATGAAAGGATGAGAATTGTCGTCGGAATACTGCCAGCCTGGCGCAGGCGACCCATATTGGTTCGAATGGTATGTCGGACTCGACTACGTGATCTCCATGCTCGCAGGATTAGATCAAATTGAGTCCGTGACTTTTCAAGAAGTCGGCCTTGAGGGGGTTGATGACGTCGTTGTCCGACGTTCGCACGGGCTTCCCATGGTGTGTGTCCAAGTGAAGCATAAAAAAGCTTCGACAGCGACCGCAAACAACCTGACGTTCGGATCGTTGGTGGCGGAGGGTGAATCGGGTGAAAAACAGAGTCCCAATAAATCTCTGCTTGCCTCTCTCGCGGCAGGATGGAAGCAAGTTTCGCGTAAAGAAGAGGCAATTCCTGAAATTATTTTGTACACGAATCGTGCGCTGGGCAAAAATAAGACAGGTGCGGAGTATATGGGAAAGCCCTACAAGAGGCTTCCCCTTGGTGAGTTCTGGGACAAACTGTCCGTAGAGCTCGGGTCTGTTGCTTCGTCTTCCGATATCACTTTCGACGACCCCGACCTCGATATGCAGTGGCACGAATTCGCCGACTCAACAAAGCTTGAGGAACCTGATATCGTGCCTTTCCTGAGAAATCTAACGATCAGGGCAGGCGCTCCGTCGCTTCACGACGAAGAGATCAAGCTAATGGGTAGATTAAGGGATGAGGTATGCGGAGGGTCAGAAGAACTGGCTTCCAGAGTATTCGACCTGCTTGCCGCCGAGCTCCGGAGATGGACCACTGCGGCGGGCGACAATATGGTTAGTGCGGAGATCGCCCGGAAATGCGTCTGCAAGCTTAACCGAAATCCAATGGATATACCAATCGAGGTCCCCATCCCTATACCAGTTTTCCCGAGTAGGGAGCGACTGTGCTTACTTTTGCGTGACAGATTGGAATCGTCCAATAGCAGGGTCATATTTCTCCAGGGAGGTCCTGGCTCTGGAAAAACGAGACTGGTCAGCTGCCTATGCGAGCGAATGAGCCCACGTCCCTTCAGGTTCTATGCATTCAAGCCCTTGGATGTCGATGACTTTAGCTATTCACCTGATGCCGGCATCGTCTCTCCCAGGGAACTGTGGGGTACCTTGCTGAATCAGCTTCGTGATACACCTGAACTTGCCGGGGAGAAGCCTAAAATACCTATTTTCAATGAACTTTGCGCAGATGACGAGCTTCGGAGTGAGGTCTTAAGGCTTGCCAAATCGCTTTCAACCAAGCGAGGCTGCAAGACGATTCTTGTGATTGACGGCATCGATCATGCCGCACGGGCCAAGGAGAGATTAACTTTTTTGGAGCACCTCCCCTCACCAAAATCGATTCCAGAAGGCGTTCAGATTCTCGTCTCCGGCCAGCCAGCTAATCTATACTCCGCCTACCCACAATGGCTCAAGGGGGAGCACGTCGGTGTCGAGATGGAGCGCCTCCCCAATATCGACGCTGATGACGTTAACGCCCTCTTGTCGGATAGGGCCGACTTTTCAGACCGAGAGACCCTCGTCCTCTCCAATGAGATTATCAATATAACCAATGGGAACACCTTGTCTGTGGTGTATGCGGTTCACGCAATCGCTGGTGAGACGGATTGTGGCTGTGCCATTGAAAAGCTGCGGTCATTGGGCCTTTCGGAAAACGTCGAGGAATACTACGAGTCTATCTGGCAGAAAGCCAATGATAAAATTCAGCAACATCACGGAAGCGGATCGAACGCGCTGGGTCTCATCGCTTCGTCGATGCACCTTCTCGACGGAGCGATCTATCCTAAGCTCCTATGCAATGCGTTTCCCGATTCTTTTTCGGAGGAGTACGTGGTGGCACGCGACATCGCTATTCTCTCTCCTTTGCTGAGAAAGTGCGCCGACGGATCCACTCGCCCCATTCACAACGATTTCAGGCTCTTCGTAAGTTCTAAGGCTTTGGAGCCCGGTATGGAAGGATACCTTCGTTTTGCGTCCGGCAGCCTCGCCGATGCCGCGTTGGGGATGGAGGGTGACGTGGTCCGATCTTGCTATGCCGTTCGTTTGCTTGCCGCCTCTGGTCGAGTTGAGGACTGCATCAGTCTATTTGACACGTCGTACGTCATCGATGCCGTTGCCCATGGCGTTCCTTGGAGTCTTCTCTGCGAGCAGGCGAAGACGGTATATGGAATGGCATGTGAGTCGGGGAAGCTGGAAAACGTGCTTAGGGTCCAACTTGCCCTTTCGACCCTTTCACAGGTAAATGAGCACTTCGAGTATTGGCTCGAGCGCAGGCCCTTTCTTCACCTCGAGGAATTGGTGGGCATGGACTACATGGTGCCGCCCCTCAACAAGGAGACAGCCACCTTGTATGCAACGACGCTCGAAAGATGTCTCTGGTTGCTTAAAGACGCCGGGTGCACGGAGCAGAGCGACGAGCTGTACGGCATCTGGTTCTCTGGCCTTTCTCCTCTAACAGCATTGAATATATTGTCGGATTCCGATGAGGAAGACGGAGTCCTCGAGGAAGACGACAGTGCTTCCATGCTGATGTCCGCATGGGGCGGTCTCGCCGCGACCCGTGGACTCGATTATGACGATTTTCTGTTCGCCCCTGATCTCGGGGGTGATGCGGAAAATCTGCAGTGCCGTTTTCGGGACGCCTTCGTGAGAGGTTTATTAATGCAGTCTTCACTGGAAGACGACGACCTCTCTAAGATCGCCGGGCTTTCGATCACAGTAGATGCAGCTACGAACATGATGCGCGATTTACTGACCGGAGCACTTCCGGCATCGCGCACTGCGCAACGCGCATTCTTCTCAAAGCTTTCGGCTTACTCGTTTAAACTTGAAATCGGTACCATAGCCTACGTCTTGTGCTTGTCAGAGGGGCTGCACGTGTCTAGTGCCGGCAGGTCCGAGCCGTTGCTGTGCCATAGGGAAGGAAATGTCTATAGTGAGGGCTTTACCCTCGGCTTGTTTGCAGAGAGCTTCATTTTCGGTTATGAATCCGACCGCGACGGTTTCGATGCCATGGGACTGGACATGGACGCGACGATCGCATGGATGGATCGCTCCGACAGGGAGTACCTGTCTATCGTCAGAACGTTGCGGGCCTCGGCCTGCCTCGGATATGCTGTGGGACATGGCGCGACCATATTGCCAGGAACCGACGAGGCGCGTGTTTTGGGGGAGTGGGCCCAGGCTCCGCATTGGCCCGGCTTATTGACTATGGAGACATGTGCCGTACCATACATCGCATTCGTCTCCGCGAAAGGCGTGGACCTTTGTGCAAAAGCGTTCGAGGAGGAAGATCTAAAGGGTTTCATTTATTCTAGAAAGCCCCTTTGCGCAAAGCTGAGGATGCTCAAGCATCTCCAGAAGATAGGCAGTGAGATTCCTAGACGCTATCTCTCGAAAGAGTATGGACCGGACGGGTCGATTTTGCTGGCATCCCAGGATGCCTCTGAGATTCACGACATGCTAAGGCCCTTGCTCGCTTCTTATGATCGAGATCTCGCGATGCATTGCGATGAGGCTATCCTCTTTGGGTCGGCTCGGTTCACCGACCACAAGGACTACTCACTGTCCAATCTCGTTGAGAGTTTCGAAATGCTTTCTGAGTTCGGGATGGCAACTGAAACTCACGCTTTTGAATTGCTCGAGCTGGACAATGCGGCATCGCAATCGGGTGACAACAGAATGTCTAGTGTGCTGATGGAGAAGGTGGCGGATTGGGCGGCGAATGAAGGTCCCGCACAATTGTCAAGAATCCGCTCGCTGCAGCCGGAGTATAGGTATGACCATTGCCTTATCGAGCATCAACTCAAGTCTTTGCTGGCGAACGCAGCGTGCTTAGGCGATGTGCTGGCTGTATTTGCTGGCATGCTCGGGAACTCGTCTTGTTGCTCGGCCGAGGACGTAGAGGGGCTCCGTTTCTGCCTTAAAACATGTAGAGATAAAGCGGTTGAACTCGGATGCGAAGATGGTTTCGAGAGTGAGGTTACTGACATAGAGAGCGCCATCAAAGACGCGCCAATAACCGAATCGTTTAAATCTGGGGTTGAGAATTCCATCGCAGATGTCCCTCGAGATCTTAGTGACCTATCGGATGAAGAGGTAAAGGACATCGCGTTTCGCCAAGAGATTGATCGCTGGTATTGGGAGCCCGTTGCCAAGGCTTGCTCGGAGTTGGTCGGTCGAGGGCAAGAAAGAAGTGAGGTCTTTAACAGCCTTGTGGAAGCGCGTGGCACTGCTCTTTGCAAAGAGGGATGGGCTCATTTCTCCACATCTGTAACCGAGCTGATTGACGGCATCGCGAGCTACTCCGATGACGAGTTCTTTTTCAAACTGCTCTCGTGGAAGAACCGAGGGTTGGAAAGATACGGCTTTGGAGCCGCCCCAAACGATATCATGCATGCAATTATGGTCAGAGCGAGGGTGAGAAACCCGGCGCTTTTCGAGGTGATATTTGAGCTCGAGTGTGACAGCAAACGAAGGTGGGTCACCTGCAATGGAAAGTGCGATCTGGCTGCTTTGGAAAAGAAATCATCCGGTTTGTCCGAGCCGGAATTGTTGCCCGAGCTTGTGTCGGACATCCTGCTCGATTCGATCCTCCCTGAAGACCCACATAGGACAGAAAACGCAGTGCGGGGAATCGTCTGGGGCGGTTTACGTTTGAAAAGCATGAGAGAGCGCGTGTGCGAAGGGCTGGAGGTTCTTCGACCGTATGAACGTATCTTGCTTGAGAAGGCTCTCGGTCGCTGGTGGTGCGCTTTCCCTGGAGACGATGTGATCTGGGACTGCTTCACCAAGCTTGTCGATAAGGTTAAAAGGGCGGATGAGGTTTACCTTCTCTCAATTTATACCGGAGCACCCGGGATTATTCTCAAGCCAGGGATTGACGACCCACAGTTGACCGAAAACAGCAGCTGCGAGGTTCCATCTAGAATAGAAACCTTCCTATCGGAAGCTTATAGCCTTTGCGGTGACGGCTGCGAGGACGTCAAAGAAGCCCTGGAATTATGTCGCGGAGGGGAAGTCCGACCGTTTGTTAAACGACATATGCAAAATGACGGGGTCGTTTTTCCAGCGTGCGGACAGGAGGATTACGGCCAGGAGCTTCTCTATGCTGGATTGTGCCATGGGCGCTGGCGGGCCATTCCGAGCTGCGTAGCCGCTTCGATCCTTGTGGACCCTGCTGACGTATGGTGCTTCTCGCATTTTCCCTTTTTTAAGGACCCGGTGGCATTCGGGGTGTCAAGGGTTATCGAGTTATTCGAGGCTGGAGCGATTGAAGAAGCGGAACACGTCGCGGCCAAACTGCCCATGATCGATTTGAATGGGGGCGAGGCGTGCCTAGGCTGGAAGCTGTATATCCCATACGGGAGTCAAGCTGAACAATACGAGTATTATGGCTCCGCTCGCATGGCGTCGCTTGATTGCGAAAGCCCAGACGACGTTATTGATAGGGAGTACGGATGCTACGGACTATTGTCGGGAAAAGGAGGAGGAATGGCCTCCTCCTTTTCCCGAAACAGCATATCATTGTGCAATGCGCTGGCCGGTTGCATAACCATGACGTTCTGCGATTGCCAGGTATTCCCTTCCCGTGCTATGAGGATGCTTGGTTTCATTCCGAAAATCGACAATCCTCTAATTTGGGTTGATGCATTAGGAAACCGAGTTACTTGGTTCGAACAATTTTGCTTCCCCGTGGAAAAGGGCTTTCGTCATTCTGTCTACTATCAACAGCCGCGGTTATGGAGGTGGGTCTTTAACAAGGAGCTCGTGGAGAAAGCCGCAAAAGAACATGGATGTCGCATCTATTGGTCCACGAAGTCGAGCAATCATGTTGACCAGATAAAGGATCGATACGACATGTGCGAGGCCATAAAAAAGATGTCGCCTTTTGAGAAATGATCGCATGAATCGCGTGAGCTGTGACAACAGGAAGGAGAAGGCGTGCACTTGGCACAGCATCTATATATCCTGCTTCATGTAGAGCGTTGGCCCACCACGTTGCGGGACGCCGTGTGCTGCCGGTAGCGCTTGCAGAACCTGTTGTAGGACATCGACGGGGCGCCGGCCTCCGCGCAATCGCAGGCGTACTCCGCCTGCAGGAGTTTGAGCGTGACGGGGATGGGCGGGAGGACGTTTAATTGCGGTGCCGAACGGCAATATCCGGCCGGGTGGACGGCGGTGCCGATTCGCAATATATGTGGTGTCGAAAGGGCCTTGGAATCATCTAGAAGATGAATCAGAGAATCCAAAATGCAGAGTGATAATCAAGGTATTGCCAATTGATCTTTAATGGCGGAGGAGACAATGGACCTAACGAATCAACCTGAGTACATCTCAGCGATTGTGGCAATCATTGAGTTGTTCATTTCTTGTTACCAAGCTCGTCTCAGTAATAAACAGTCTCTATTTAATCGACGTTTAAATATTTGGATAACCGTCGATAAACTCATGAGCGTTTACGCAAAAAAACGCGAAGAACTTGGAGCATAACGACGAACCGCAACTGGCTATCGACCGGCTATTTGTTTGGCTAACTAACACCACGTACTTGCAATCAATTTCAGCCTCAATAAATCATGTGTTAGATGCCGACTCTCAACTTAAATTGCATTTAAAGCTTGATGAAATGAGAACGCTCGCTATGGAGGCGAAATTTTGCTTCAAAGGAAAGAGTGGAGACGCAATAGCCGAATTCATAGAAGCTTATCAATCCCTTTTGTTTTCAATGTATCAGTATCAAATTCTATTGAATAAGATGTCTCAGAGTGCAAAGGAATATCAATGGACGCTTGAACAGGCCTCTGAAAAGTTACATGAGCCCAAACAACGAAAAGATCTCTTTGAAAAAGAAAACGCTCTTGCAGCTTCATACAAGACTCTATGTCAGCAAAACAAGTGGGGTGCAATTCAGTGGCAAATACAACTAGCAGGTCCTATATGGCGCTGAGAGAATCGATGGATTACGGGATGACTGGTAACAGCACTCAGTTTCTACTGAGATTCTAAACAAGCTATGACCTGATGCAGTTCTAATTCAAGAAGTACTTATTGAAAAGCGCTTAATAGCAATAAGGGAAGGGTATGTGAGCAGGTGCCGATTTGCCCCTTTCAAATAAAACCAATTTGGTACTTATTAAGTCTTATAGGTTGGTCCCGTCCATCTTTACTAGACCACAAGCTGATACCATATTTTTATTCAAGTCGGCAATTAGCGCTCCCGACTTGATTCCATCATCTTAATACCATTGACCCAAATGTATTAAGTAATGCGGCTTTATATCGGAAGGTTGGTTGCGCCTTGAGCATTATTAGCAGATTCCGGCTTGCTTCCAAGGAGGGTATTTGCCAGGAAAATCAACTTAGACCAATGACTCCAAAGTATGATTCTAGTCAACATGGTCGATACGTTGGCCGGCTTAACGATGCTTTATATAAGCAAAATTGCAAAAATGTAGCTCTCTCAGGATCTTACGGAAGTGGCAAGAGCAGCATTTTGGAACAATTTGCCAAAGAAGCGAAGGCGGAAGGTCATTATATTGCAAAAGTTAGTTTGGCAAATTTTTGTACCGGCCCGAGCAGCGATGGGTCAGATTCCAAACCTTCAACAACAGCATTACTTGAACGCGAAATCTTAGGCCAGCTTCTTTATCAAGGAAATCCTTCGAAAGCGAGTAAGTCGTCTTTCAATCAAGTTCATAACATTCCCCTATATCGTCAGATCCCGAAAATCCTATCCCTATCGTTAGTTCTATTTACAGCCATTATCATCGCGATGCTTCTCCCAGGCGCCATAAAGGGAGATGCCGAACGCTGGTTCAATGCTCTAGCAAGCATGAATGATGATTCCCTGCATCATTGTTTATTGATACTCATCGCCATAGCTGCCGTTACGTTTTTCCTGACTACAATTATTTCTGCATGTCTACTTTCGTCTATAAACAGCCTGCATCTAAAATCAATCTCGACATCAGGCTTGAACCTATCGCTCGATAAGGAAGTCGGCGACTCTTCATACTTCAATAAATATAGGGACGAGCTTATTTATCTCTTCGAAATTAATAAGTACGACACCGTAATTTTCGAAGATATTGATCGCTTTGACGATCTGGGCATTTTTGACGAACTGCGGAAACTCAATGACCTTTTAAACTTAGCGCCTGGCATTGTTGGCAAAAATGGCAATAAGGTTGTTAGATTTGTATATGCTATAAAGGACAGCATATTTACCTTTGGTAATGAGTCCAAAGGAGCTTCAAAAGAAGTTCTTGGCTCCGGTCGTGTCAAGTTTTTCGACATGGTCATTTCTGTAGTGCCGTTTATTTCTAAGTTTAATGCCAATGAAATGGCCGCCAAAGTTTTCGTTTCGGAGCTAAAGGATGCCGGTCAGACAGACGAAGGTGCGCGCTATTCTGATTTACTTCTTCTGGCCGCTCCATATATTGCAGACATGCGCTTGATGGTCAGCATCCGTAATGACTATCTGGTCATGACACATGAAATGGGTTCCCCTTCTTTCGGTAGTCCCTCTGCATTGGGGTTGACCTGTACAGGCATTTTGGCAATTGCTATTTATAAAAACCTCTATCCTCTTGAATATGAGGACCTTCGAATCGGCAAGGGCAAGTTAAATGAGCTGTACGACATACATCAAAAGGGGATTAATCGATTGCTTCCGCAGTATTTGGCTGCAACTAAACTCGTCCAACGCTTCAAAGAACACGGTGATCTTGTGGATGAGATTGCCGAAACGCTGGGCAATGAGCTTAAGGAGGCTTTGGATGAACGCGTCTATTCAATAAGCTGTCTATCAATAGGAAATTATTCTTTTGACACGCGAAGCAATTACTCTGACAGCATATTTCGAAAGAGTTTCTGGGTAGAGTTCTTTTCACTTAACCCCGAGGAATTCCTCTATATCGGCCATGGTCCCAATTATGGCAGCGAAGGTGTAAGGCTGACCAAAAGAGAGTTTCTTGACTTAGTTGGTATCGATTTGCCTGATATCGGAATGAAAGTTCTGTTGAACGATGGATTTAGCGACACCTCGTTTGCCAGCTTAGATTCAAAAACCGAACAACTTCGTACTGCTGATTTTTATTCTAAGCAAGATTTGCTTTGTCCAATCAATACCAATGGAGGGGAAGAGCGTCTTGAATCCTTTGCCAAAATTGTTAAACAAATAATAGGCGACGAACTTGTTTGCGAACTTATTAGGAAGGGTTATATAAGAAAAGACTTTGACCTTTACATATCTAAATATCCTACTGATGCAAAGCCGCGCGTTATTAACTTTGTCTATCACTGCTATCAGCGCGGTGTTCAGGACCTCGATTATTTCTTAGATGATGACGATTGCAATGCAGTTTTAAAAATCATTCCGACCGTTCACTTGGATCGTCCTTGTTGTTTCAACCGTTATTTGCTGTCGCATATTCTTGGCGGAGGGAACGCTCCTTCAGCCAATGTTGGTCGTGATGCAGTCATTACAACTGTAAACGGTATCGTCAACAATTACACAAGCTCAGGAAGACAGATAATCGAACGCTTGCTTGAGGAATATCCCAACAATAAGAGTCTTGTGCACAAGTTTATTTCGGCATTGCTTAATCAAACCGAGCGTAGCTTCGATATCCTCATTGAGTCATCAGGGAGCGTTTGCGCGACTCAGTCCCAGCGCGAGCTTGTTTCCTATGCTTTTGCGAACATGAATCTGGATGTTTCTTATACATGCGAGTCGATTTCTTCCTGGCTGTCGAAAAATATTGAGACCATGTCAATCGCTGATGCAGTCTTAAACGAAACTAGGGCTAATGTTATAGCGAATTATCTCAGTAGATGTTCAATTACCATTCACAAGCTAAGCGCTCTTGGAACTGAACTCAGCTCTTCGGTTGCCGAACTTGGAAACTATGACGTCACGCGCGCCAACTTGTTGTCTGCATGCAAAGCATCGGATCTTCCAACGCTAGACACGCTCGAGGAAGCATATCCTTCTGTCTATAGAAGGGTCGTTTCTTCTGAGGATTCGCTTAATTCTTACCTGACGGCTTTATATCCAGCTGAATATTCGATTGCTGGATTCCCGCCCTTTATCTTTACTAGCCTCTGTCGAGCTGCGGAGTCATGGAGCGATTCGGCCAACGTTGACGAACTCGCAAGTTCAATCATTGCCAAAATAAAACTAGACGGTGGCAAAGTTAATCTGAATGAACTCGATCCTAACAATTCAATTGATAATACAGGCGCCATGGGAATCGCGCTGGTTCGAGAGCTCGTTTTCAACCAAAAAGTTGCAGGGACATTAAGCAATGCAAGCCTTATCTTGAAGCTCGAAAATGTCAATGAATTGAGTAGCGAGCTTTGCCTGTTTGATAGATTTATAAAAGAATTTCCGATTATTGAAATGCCTGTCGACCAAACTCTGGATGATTCTGTCGTTCTGGACCTTGCTATTGGATTATTGTACAAGGCACATCCGATATCTACCAATTTGCTCAACGCAATGACCCGGCTAAGGGCGATTAACAGAAGCGTTTTCCCTCTTACGATTAATAAAGAGTCGATTGGTAAAATGCATTGCTATGACCCTGTCCTCGTTGAGCTGACCGAGAGAAACTTTATTGGACCAGCAAAGACTGTTTATGAGTATTTAGACGGACCCAAGTGGAATTCTCGCAGGAAGGTTCTAAAAAAGCTACTGCAAAAATATCCTACGAAAGACCGGTCTATCCTACCTCGACTCTTTTCGTGTGATTTACCACGAATTGTTTCCGCTGCAAAGTCCTGGGGATCGTGGTTGGCTGTGGATATCGCATCTTATCCGCACTATTACATCGATCAGAGCTGCGAGGATGATTCCGAAAAGGCGAAAGTGATCATGAAGATTAAAGAAAAAGCTGAAGAGCACGGCCTACTATAGCTTGCCCTGCCTTTGCTGCGACCAAAAGCGGCATTCGCATACGCAGCATGTATGTGAATGCCGCCCGTAGAGCAAAAGTCTGTGCCACATCATCAAGATCGGCATGTTCGACGCACAAGAGTTCTATTCAATAAGGAACGTAGAAACATACAGCGGAACAAGCATTCTGGCTAAAAGGATCGGTGAACGGGCGATCGCGTTCTACGACAGCCCGTTCACTGACCTCAGCCTCAGGACCCCTCCCCTGGCCCTGATCCTTCTCGCCACGTGGAACCTCCTCGTTCTCTGGACTGCATGGCAGCCCGAGCGTAACGGGGATGCGCGGGGAGGCGTTTAATGGCGGTGCCGAACCGCAATATCCGGCCGGGTGGACGACGGTGCCGATTCGCAATATAGGTGATGTCGAAAGGACCTAGGACTCAACTGAGAAGAGCATGGCGTTCGGGGACACCTCCGCTCACCGAATCATCACCTGCTGTCTAAACTGTTAGCTCATCAATCCACCAGCAGGAATACAATTGCATCATCATTAATATGATTGCTAAGGAGATACTTTAATGCCCGGATTGTTCGCGATGCACGCACTTGTTGTCTATAGGCTTTGGGCAAATACCAATAGACACAAAGAGGAAAGACTTGATGTCTCGAATTACGGCAATAAACCTTTACTAGACTACATTTTTAGTTTTGTTAATGACAATAACGCGCCGTTTCAAGTAAATGAAGGTGAACGGTTCATTCAGTTCGATTCTTATAGGCAAATAAATGACAATGTTTTGGTCAATCTAAAATCTGGTCGTGCGGGACTTCGTGTTGATGTCGTTGACACAAGAACAATGGCCGATAGTGGCATTTCCTACACAGAGGAAATGGCCGGAATGGTCCCTTCTAGACTACTCATAAAATGTACTCCCGGATTAGGCTACGCGCTGATTGGGATTGAATCCGTTCCGAATGGCGGAGGCGCCTCAGTGCCCGTCACAGCACTAAAGAATTATATTGCCAGTCATACAACGGGAATATCCTTAAAATCAGAACGAGTGCAAGAAAGATCTGCACTAGACGCATTTACGGGAGTGGAACAATTCGAACTTCGCCGTTATCGCCCCTCCAAAAACATTGAAGACGGTACCGTGGCAAACGTGGGAACTATGTCATTCATTGCAAAACATAAAAGAGGCCTTCGCATCCCTCTAGCGACAATTGATATGATAAAAGACAAGAAAGCGGTTGCGGAGTATTTTGGCGTTACGAGCAACTATTCTGGTCGAGAAGAAGTTTTTGCCACGCTAAAGCAACGTGACGGAAAACCTAAGACGTTTATGCTTGATAAGGAATTCGCAGTTCCCATAACTGAAGTATTAAATAAATCAGGACAGCCGCCACTTTCTGATGATCAGTTTATCGCCGTTTGTCTTGATAGTTTCGCCAGAGCAGAGGATGTCTTCAATAGAGATAAATAGTCTATTAGGTTACTCCGGAGGGTCGATAATATGGGCAAAATTGATTTCTGGCAACTTCTAATCAAATATATTGATACACTCCGCAATTATCAAACTAATAAAATATCGCACGGCGATATATTTGTTCAGCTAATTGTTCCTGCTTTGCTGTCGGTGGCTCTGTTTTTTAATTGGCCTGACGGCTGCATTAACCTTGAAGATTTAATATCTAATCTCATTAGCTGCATCTCTATAATTTCTGGCCTTATGTGTGGTGTTGCGGTACTTCTCTTTCAATTGCGCTTGCAAATGAGCTCTCAAAAAGATCCAAAACCACTCGATCGCGAGTTTACAATGGTTGATGAATCTTTTCATATATCTATGTGGACTGTTTTGGATGGGCTCTTCGTTGTTGGCTTGTTATGTATTGCCCCATTGACAAAAAACTTCAATGAGCTATTTTCCAGATTCTTATTCTGTCTCGCGGCCTTCTTTCTTCTTAACTTTCTACTTGTCACACTCATGACTCTAAAACGAATTAGCGCTGCATACACAGCGTTTTCACGCGGCTGGAAAATGTAGTCCCAAGCCCATGAGCTTTTGATAATAGTGCTTCACGGAGCCGCGCATATATAGAATAATCCAAATCAAATCAGAGTTTTGCGGACGCAGTCAACGATCTTGGTTGCATACGCAATGACTTACGAACATCGTTTGACGTGATCCGCTCCTTTCACCGATTGGCAAAACGATTTACACCTAATTATTGGCGCTGCTCAGGGGCATTTTCTTTGTTTGTGCCTTGATCTCGCTAAACTAGTAGCTGCTGCTACCAGGGCATTTTCTGGTGCACATTCTATTGGCTCTGCGAAGATCGGAGCGGGTATGTTTGCTGCCGAGTCCTACACCAGCCGTAACTACATTGCGATTGTTGCCATGGCCTGCCTATGCGTTTTGCTGGGCGGGCCTTCCTATGCCGCGGGCGCGGAGAGCCTCATCATTGCGGGCGCGACGTACTGCGTGCCGGGCGTGTCGGGCCCCGGCTGGGCCTGGACCGATGCCGACCACCTGGAGCTTAACGGCTACGCGGGCGAGGCCATCGGCGCCGACGGCGACCTGGTGCTGACGCTTGCCGGGCAGAACTCCGTGACGAAGTCGCATGCGCCCGATGCGGACATCACGCTGTGCGGCATGGAGGTGTGGGGCAACCTGACGCTTCGCGGCGCCGGGACCCTGACGGCGACGGGCTCGCAGTGCGGGATCCACGTCTCGCAGGCGCTCGTGGTGGACGGATGCACCGTCGATGCCCGGGCAGACGGGCCCGATATCACGGACGAGGCGGTCGCCGGTGTGATCGCCGGCGACATGGCCGTGCGCGGCGGCGGGCGCGTCGTTGCCGCGGGCGCCGGGTACGGAGCGGGCGTGCGCGCCTACGGCGTGTATCTGCAGGACGCGGGCCTTGGCGACGGTGCGGTTGGCTGCCGGCTTTCCGTCGACGCCTCGCGGCTCGATGCGACCGGTGCCGATAGCGGCGTAGCGTGCACGGGCGGGTCGCTTGTGTCCGCACGGTTTGTGACGCCTGCCGACGGGGCCTTTGGTGCTAGCGGCGTGTTGGATGCCTCCGGTGCGATGGCACCGCATGTGGTGGTTGTGCCCGATGTCGCCACGCCTCCGGCGGGGGAGACCGACAGGGGCGAGGTGACTGGCGATAGCGCGGACAAGCCCCCCGCCGATGCAAGCCCCGCCGCTGGAGAGCCCACCACAGTGCCCACGGCAAATCCCTCGATGAGACCCGCGGCCACAACAACCAAGACAACAACGACAGTAACCAAGACCACAGTCGTCAAAGTCCTCAAGCCCAAGGCTGCCACTGTGACAACAGCGGCACTCCCCAAGACCGGCGACAACAACTGGGTCGTCGCGTCCGTAGCGCTTTTCCTACTGGGGACAGTGCTCTTGGCCGCCGCATATCGCTGCTGAAATAGCTACCATTTGGAAGAAAGGGACATCCACAAGGTATAGCTATTTGCTTGTTTGTTTATAGGCGCCCAATTATCGAAGGCAGAGGCCATATGGACGCGACCATGGGCTGAATCGTGACATGCGACCCAGATCCACATGAGTGAGACAATCAATCAATATTGTCGCAGATTGGACTGAGGGCAACGAAAGGGCACCGGGATCTATGTCGACCTTGGTGCCCAAGTGAAAGACCAGCAGAGTTGCCTCGCAATATTCGGCGGTGCTAAAGCGGGCAAATATTAAACCGGGCTCATTGGTGGGCTGTGTGAGCTGGCTTCTTAGTGACATCACGGATTGTCTATAAGCAAAAGTCTGGTGTTTCGGAAATGTTATACCGTTCACCAAAACTGTCAATTTCCCTTTTCAACATAGCTGGCTCAATCTCTGCAAGCAGCCGCATAACGTCATAGATTCTTACGATGCCTCGTATCTTCTTACTCCTCATCCGCACGAGTTCGTAAATCAGTTGAACAGAAATAGTTGTTGTATACGTTTCGCCGCTTCTATCAAGATTTAATGCTCTTGCAGCATCATTTATCGCAGTGCAAAATAGGAGCTCAGGGGAAATCCCTTCAGCGGGGTTTTCGATTTTGATATTTACCTTATCTGCGCAAAGCTCAATTTCTGTTTCTCCGACTCTGCTTTGTTTGAGAAAGGGTTCCGTTTTACCTAGACCTAAATATTCCGTTCTTTTAAGACGCTGCCTGCGGCAGCTCTCCTTAAACATATTGTTACGACAATCTATGATGGCGGCATTCGCAATCTGGTCAGTCAGGCATGGGTAAAAACCTATTAGGATCCAATCGACCTCGCAAGATGCCTTGAAAAGGAGATCGTAAATTTCCGCATAAAGTGGGCATTGTCCACTGTCGAGGCGGGCCACTCTTGTTCCATCGTGAATGAATAATCCCTGAAAATCTGAATGAATTTCAATTAAATAGCCCAATTCAATGCGTCCACCATCACCGCTAAGTTCAGTAAGGTGATTGCGGTATTTAGGTAATTTGCGAGCATGACCTGTTTTTCCACCAAACAATCGAGCATCAAGGGAGCGCGTCAAATCATCGCAACATGCACAGCTTTGATGATATTTGGCCACTGAGACATAGTTTGCGACTAAACTCGCCATTTCCTCCGACGATACGTCGTCGGCTTTTAGCCTTGGCACCAGCTTTTCATAGTCAGCTTTCATTACCGATGTGAGCTCAGCAGATTTTGATTGAGCGTTTCGACCATGTTTGATGTTATGGTCGATTCTAAAATGCTCCAAACCAACAATGGATCCATTTTCGCGGGTAATAACAATATCAGGGCACTCGCTGCCTGCGTTAATAGATCCACTCACCTTCAAGGCAGCTTTCTTCTTGTAACCACCCGAGGCCATTGATAGATTAAGAACATCATTGAACACTTGCTCTTCGTGCGCGTTCTGGTCGCTTTTGTTCTTGCTCATGCTGGATCCTCCGCCCTTATAAGTTATACATAATTCAACTCGCGCCTTTTAACGTTGTCGATAGACGCTCACTGAAAGGTAAGCAATTCAGCAATGTCATCAAGGGAGCCAAGTCTCAAACCCTGATAGGGAATGTAACCGTTGAACACGTTGTGCGTTACACCATCCCTGTCCTCCTGTTTAAAGTCGATATCGCAGTCGTGGCCAGTGACGATTCGAAACTCATGTTGATATTCATATGCACGATTCTTGTGGAAAGTAACTTCACTGGCTGCCTGCTTAAAGTTGGATAACGCCACCTTGGGCTCAAATATGTCTCCGTCATAAGAAACCAGTCCAAAATTGATACCTTCAGGTTCCGCTTCCTGAAATCGAAGCAAAAACTCGACAGGATCCTTAATCAAAACTGCAGCGCCTCTATTTGAAAATTCGTCTCTAATGCGCCGCCCATCCTTACTCTGTAGGAAGAATTGATAATTCGAATCTTCAAGTGCCGTCATGCAGTAAATTGCACGACTTGAACCAACAGACATAAAACTTGTAAGGAGACCCTCGTAGGCATCAGACCTTCCATCTCCCGCCTCTTTTGATCTAAATTCATCAATCGCCTGCAGGTAGGGGATTCCCTGGATAAGTTGTTCCGCATAAACTCTCTGCGTCACAAATTTGATTAATGACCCGACACGCCACTGCTCAAGTACGCCGGCAATTTCCGATTTAGAGATTCGCCGAACCATACAATCATCTCCTTGCTGCTATTCTTCGCATCTTATCAAGAACTAATCCAGTGAGCTTAAACGATGGTGTATATGTATCAACGTTCTCCTCTTGCATTGTCAGATGACGCCGATTCGTCGACGAAAGATGGCCTGATCTAACCAGCCTCATAAGCTCACCAATATTCCGTTAGACTCGCACAAGCTCATAATGAAATGGCTCCGATCAAAGCAAACGCCCTATGCGTAAAAATGCTCAATAATTGGATCGCGTGATTACTGGATTTTGTGTAAGAATTCTATTGGAGAGAAGCACGATGCCTGAATTTATATGCTCGGTATCTTCTTTAGCTGCGACAATTGTTATCGCCTTTATACAAATATATCAGAGCAAGCGCATGGAAGTATTCGAACGTCGTCAGGACGAGAGGGATGAGCGTAGGCACGCCGAAGGGAATAAGGCACGAGCGATTGAGTTCATCTCGAAGCATTACGCCGACAGAGGCCTGATTCCGCTTTGCGCCGTTGCCGCCATGCACAATGATCTTTTCCATTATTCACGTAAGATGTATTGGGAATTCTGCTGCCTAGTGCCGGAGGTGCAGAATCTGATTCTTAAATACTGCAGTCTTGACTTGCGGGTCAGGGGAGAGGATGACCTGTTCGTCCGTTGCATCGCCGCAGTCGAAGCCGTCCTCCGTGACCGCTTCCCAAAAGATGAATCTGTTCTTTATGATGATGGGAAATACGTGCTTCACAGCCTCGAAAGGTATGCGGGGGAGAGACTGCCAGAACCTCGGGTTAACCTTCTTCCCGAGTGCCTGGACTCTTCGTTCCTGCCCCCTGATAGCTGTACCCCGGGGTACGATTACTTTACCGTAAGGTCCTTTCCGAGGCCTTCGAATCGAGGGGCGCTTCCTTCGCCCCCATTTCCTATCTAAAAAATGACTATCAATTCGAATCGAGCCTCGAGATAGAGGCCTGCCGATTCGCGTCGACCGCTGCATTCTACGCGGCAACCTACGGCTCTGGTGACGAGGCCAACAATAGGTACTACGGGTGCCCCGGCGGTTTCGATGGCGAGAGAATCGAGACTATGGAAGACCTATTTCTTCTTACTGTCTTCCAGATATATACCAAGCTTCTGCTTCCGAACAAAGGGTAAGAAATAACACGAGGCATTCGTTATTTGACTCTGCCTAATTCTGCCAAACTCATTTTCGAAATCTCACTCATTTCCTTCATTACCTGAACATACTTAAAATCAGAAATTGGTCGTAGGGCGTGACCAACGGAATCAAAAGAAAGCCCACTGAGAAGATGCCTTCAATCTCTTTGGGTTGGAGGCATTTTCTTTTTCGGAGAGTCTGCATGAATTCTAAAAATGTCTTTTTGACAAACTCCTTCTAAAAAGAACATCCAAACCATCTAGTCTGCTCTTAATACTCGGATATAAACACTAAGGAGGTAGTCATGTTATGGAGCTATGTTCAGCTTAATGACGGCACTCAGTTTGCCTACTCAGAGACAAGAGATGACGGGGCCGTTCGTGTAGCCGTCGAGCGTCCGGTTGATTTTAGCTTTGACCACGTTGAATGCTACTTGCCTACGGTCAAGTGGTTCAACTTCGAGGGATTTACTGCCGACGATCTGGATTTTTTTGACCGAGTTCGTTAGATCAAACGCTCCGTTTATCTTCGAGCTTGCAGAACGGCAAAAAGCCAGACCGGCGGTTTCGACGCTGGCCCTCGGACGTTCTACTGTTAATCGCCCAATTGAGACATGATTTCATTTGATTACATATCATCCGCGGTATCCCGCGTGCTGGCTCAATACGACGTCAGAGAAGCCTATTTATTTGGCTCGTTTGCCCGAGGCGAGCAAACGCCCAATAGCGATATTGACTTGCGCCTAGTCTGCGGCAACACCATGACGTTCGGCACGCTTTACGAACTCTCCCATGAGCTCGAGAGGGAACTTGGGCGAAAGGTTGATATCGTCACCAACCCACCAGAGCACATGCGCCTGCCCTTCCGCAAAAGTATCAAGCAAGATGAGGTGCGCATCTATGAAGCAACATGTGCGGGACGATGAGTTTGCGAATATCATCCTGCTATCTGATCCTCCCGTTGTACTCAACGTTGAGAACCTAAAGGCCATCCGCGATGGGGATGCGTTAATAGCCACGGGAAAGCCCAGCCGGTCTAACGCAAAAATAGCTCGCCACCCAATCGGGGGTTTACTTCGCGCTATACAGCTCTACGAGCAGATCCGACTCGACCTACGCCGTGCCTCGCTCTCTTCGGCATTGGCGCTCGCAAAGACCCTAAACTGCGCCATCGAAGACCCTGTCAGGCAACCGGTTGCTCTGGAGTACGATTCGAAACCCTGTTCGTCCGAAACAATCAATAGTAAGAATATTGCTGTTTAACTTTCCTTTACGTACGTATTTAAATTAAACAATAATACGTATTAGAGACAGATTTTAAAGGAGGTTGCTATGGTTGCCGTGATAGACAAGAAACTCGTTTTCGGACGCGAACAGGTGCTGACTTCGACGCAGGCAAGCAAAAATTTTGGCGAAGCGAGACGTCGCGCTCGAAGAGAACCGCAATTTGTCTCAGACAGGAACGATGGCATCGATACTGTTATCGTTGGCTTCGACGAGTTCGAAGCGATGGCGGTCGAACTCGAACAGCTCCGAGAGGAGCGCCTGCACGCTATAGCCGCTGCAAGGCTCGCGCAGGGCGACACTGTTTCGAATCGCAAGGGCATTCCGTTCTCCGATACCGTGGGACGTGAGAGGTTCGAGGCCATGCTAGAAGCCGAGGCAACCGATCCCATTTCCGACGAGGAGCTGTTCGAGTGAGCGTGGCTAGGTTTAAGGTTGAGTTTTACGACAAGACTGCCGAGAAAGAGTATCTGTCACTCGATGGCTCGGTTCGCGCTATGGCGGACAAAGGTATTGCGCGCCTTGCACTTCGGGCCGATGAAATTGGCAAGCCGCTTTCGGGTCTTCTTGCAGGTTGTAGGGAACTTAAGTTTCGTACTGATGGCATTCGCGTAATTTATCGCATCCGCGACGGGCACGTCGAAGTAGTTCAAATCATCGCAATAGGCGCAAGGGACAAGGTCAAGGTTTTCGACCTGACATCTAGACGCTTGGACAGCGATGATTGATTGCCTCAAGAATATCAATTTAGGTTGCATGGTCGAAATGCCCGGGTTAAACGCTCGTATTCAGTCAGCAGAAGGACGGCGTGATGAAAACGTTAAATGCAACGACATGCCCTGATAGTTGTTGCAGCAATTATCTTGAAAGCATGACTTTTGACAACTGTACAGCAGACGCAACCGACCCTATCGTGCCGAAAGCACCCCGTACTTTACCCGATGATCTGGACAGCATCGCCTTGATCGACGAAGCCATTCAGTCAACTATTGCGGACATGCCCAACGCACTCAGGCTCTTGGAGAACTCATGATGGCGGTCGCGTCGTTGGTGCTCGATGATTCTAGATCGCTCGGGACCATGGCCGCGGCCGTCATGAGCCTGCATAGCATGCTCATGACGATCGGACGCTGTTATACGACCGACGCCGCAGTGGACCGGGCTGCGCTCAAGCTCGGACGCGTCGAGTCCGTGCTAGCGGGTGCGCAGTTCTACGGCGGCCGGATCTAGCTACTGCTGCCGCTGTACCTGACCGTCAACAAGCCCGAGCTGGCGCTAGCCATCCAGCACGAGGATGGCTTCTATGCCGCGCGCACCTGCCTTACGCTCGACATGGCCAACAACACCGCGCGACTTATTTGCCGGCCCGAGACCTCGTGGATAAAGCGATAAAGGGCTTTTTACCTGCTGGTTTGTTGGGTGACTTGGCTGCTTTGGCTTGACTTACGCGCACGAATTTATAATCGAGGGCAAAAAGTTCTTGGTAAACCGCGCACGGCTATGTTAGTATCTCTTTTGCCGAAAGGCGACGGGCGATTGGCTCAGGGGTAGAGCATATCCTTCACACGGATGGGGTCACAAGTTCGAATCTTGTATCGCCCACCATCTAAAGCTCAGGTCAGAGGTGTTAAGCCTCTGGCCTTTTTCTTTTTGACACTAAAATCGAAGCGAAGTTACCTAAGGCGTTATATGTTACGCAGTTCACCTTAGGTGTCGTCATTGCGCGTTTTGAAAAATTCGTCTGCGTTCATTCATTGAATTCCCTGCGTAATCTATGTGCAATTGTGGAGACAGAGACCGCAGGCTCACAGCTTGTACCAGCTCGTTCATGCCTATGGCGGCTTTTCAACGAATTGCGTCAAGCTTTTGGTCAGTGTTTGGTCAGCTTCCCGTACTTACCCGCATGATGCCCCAGTAGATAATCGGCCATGCCCGCAATCCGCACGGCCCGCGGCCGAAACCAGGGGAGGCGCAAATGGACGAAATCGTCTGCGCAAACACTGCATTCCACTATTGGCGCTGCCCACCGCAGGTGCGCGACCTCTACCCGCGCTTACCTAGCTCCGAAGATGGCTGGCGAGCTCTATCCCAAGCCCCTTTTGTAACCGAAGTTCTCAAGACGCCAGTCATCACAGCAGCATCAACACGAAGCAACCTGCATTCCAAGACAAGACGGACCATCCGATGGAACAACGCCTATACGGAGAAGGTTTCCATCGACACGGGCATGGGCTTTAGCGTCACAGACCCTCTTAATACGCTATTCACCATGACTCGAAGCGTTTCTTCATGCGATCTGGTTCTGGCTATGTACGAATTTTGCGGATGGTTCTCGGTTTTTAAACCATCGCCCGCGGTTGACATGGCACTTGAGCAGGCAAAATCAGAAGAAGAGCAGTACACCACAGAAAGTCTGTTTGAACTAGACGAAACCCAAGACGAGGCCCCATGGAAGCGAGTCTATGCTCGGGTGCACCAGAAGGACAGCGAGAATGATCAAAGTGGACAGCGGGATGACGGATTCGGAAATAAAACTAACGGAAAGGGCACATCGCTTTGGATGAGAAGGCCTCTTATTGAAATAGAAGAATTACATAGATTTGCGGCGAAGGTTAAGGGCGAGATGTGGGGAAAGCAATTCTGCGAAGCCGCACAGCAGGTAATGGGTATTGCTGCATCCCCGCTAGAAGTTGCTGGAATCATGTTGCTAAGTCATCCGAGGCGTGCCGGCGGAGCGGAGTTTAAAAACATATTCGTCAACGACCTAACACCGCTGTCAAATTCAGCTCGGATAATCGCAGGTCAGAAAATCTGTTACGGCGATATCGTCATCGTAAACCCAATAACAATGAAGGCCGTGATTATCGAACTTCAAGGTGAGGTTATTCATGGATCGGGCGCTGTGCTTGACCACGATGCCACCCGAATGACAGCATTGCAAAGCATGGGATACGACGTATTTCTTGTAACCCATGACATGCTCAATGATCACGATCAGCTTGATGCCATCATTCACAGTGTGTGTGAGCGATTGGAGTTGTGCTACAAACCAAAAACCGAGGCGATGAGATGCGCTGAAACCAGATTGCGGGCCAACGTTCTGTGCAATTGGCTTGGTATTGGTAAGTAATAATTTCAATGTGAGCAATTTTAATACTTTATATGCTGTTAGTAATTAAGTGCCATTTTAAAACCATGCCGGTTTACTACGTTGGATTGAGGGTGGCTGAGCACACCGAATTCGCCGCTCGTAAAACCGCAGGTAGATCGCCTACCCGTTCTGCGAAAGTAAGCGAGAGGTCGGAAATCCGGGAATCAGCGTAGTAAACCGATCTGTTTTTGAAGCGACAGGATGGATCGGGCATCGTGGGTCCTTTCGGCCCCACACCCGTTCCACGCGCCGCAAAATTGTTCAAAATTGTCCTTGCATCGGCTGGGGAGTTACCGTATAGTACTTCTTCGCACGGGGGCGTAGCTCAGCTGGGAGAGCGCTTGACTGGCAGTCAAGAGGTCAGGGGTTCGATCCCCCTCGTCTCCACCCGA
>QRFC01000038.1_pt1 | contig 132001 bp, 100 predicted proteins | sample 1861061 | NCBI WGS metagenome assembly QRFC01 (sample SAMN09711282, study PRJNA482702) | Human gut metagenome, whole genome shotgun sequencing project.
CATCCCCAGGAAACAATCCTTACCCTGCTGATTATAGTAGCGCGTTTCGAGTTCACAAGAACATTGTTTCCAGCCTTCCAGATCGACTTCATCCAGGCACACCGGAATCGTGACACTGTATTCCTGACCGGGGGCAAGTTCCCGGTAGTTCAAGGGTCGCAGAAAAGTCATTTTCCCCAATTCAGAGTTCAGAATGCGGGAATCCTCCCGTTCTGTCCTCAACACCGTCAGAAAGAAATAATCGGCTGTTTCGTCATTGATTTCGTCCGGAATCCGGACAGGCTCGTTTCCTTCGTTGCGGAAGCGGACTGTGATTCTGCCTTCCCTGAACCGGGAGGTATCCGCAATGGAGAGGGTCAAGGGAGCCGGTTCCTCCGCAGCAGCCACGCTGCGGGCATACATGCCGTTGACAGGCGGAAGGAAACAGGGCGGTTCAATCGTTCCCGGTTCCGTGACTTCATCAGGTACTCTGCTCCATCCATTGGCCTTTGCCTGGGCAATAATCTTCCGGGTCGCCTCATTCAGAACTTTTTGTCCGGCACAGTAGGGACGATCATTGGCATCATCCGGTAACAATTCAATATAGTGCTTAACAGCGGTCAAGTAGGTGGTTGTCCAATTAAGAACGGACTTCCTCATTTCTGCCAAGGCATCATCCATTTTCGGAAATTTTTCGCAGGAAACAGGTTTTAATTCGATCGAATCCTGTATTCTCAAATTGTCCCAGTAGAATTTGAAGGCATCATTGTATTGACGGCGATGGTGTTCTTCGTGAGCGAGGGAAGCTTCCGACGTGTGCCATATTCCAACTTCTGCACGAGATTGATAACCGTTCATTACAGTGACCGCTTCGATGGCTTCATCTTCGGTAACGGGAGGGTTTTTGAGGGCGTCTCTATAAGTTCCCGTGAGCACAAGAATCGTGGAACCGGCAGAAACTTGTTGGACGCGCGGGTTCCATCGCTCAAGCACTTCATCCTTACAAGCCGTTATGATGATTTGCGGGATGATGAATTTCGTTTTGCAAGCGCCAATACCTTTTTTGATAACGGGTGCAGGTTCTTCGAGCGTCACCTCCACTTTCTTGGACTCTTCACAGGTAATGGTGGATTCCTTCTCAATCGTCCACAATTTGATTTTGGGGGACGGTGAGAATTCGCGCTTCATTGTCGAGTTCCCTTCGTACTTCCCTTCCTTAATGGGTTCTTTGTCCATCGTGACGTTAAACGCGGCAGCGTTGTTGCTGACGGGGGTGTAGGCATTATTCGTGTAAGATAAGGCCACCTTGTAATAGCCCGCTTTCAGGTACCTGATACCAGTTGCCAGATTCAGCTTGCCGTTGGTCGGTGTCCCATCCTTCTCACAAAGTTCCTCGCCCGCAATGGAGATACTGCCTGTGTCGTCAGCCTCCACGCCGAAATAATACAGGCCGTCTTCCTCGACCTTGATGAACATTTCCGGCGCTCCGGCGCAAGTGGCGTGTTCGCACTCCGACCCGTCAAAGTTGAACGTCATCGCATCGACTCCGAGCTTCTGAGGGATGAGAGCCTGGTATCCGTCGCAGATGACCTTCGGGCCGACTGCCTTGTTTAGAGGAATATAATTATTCATGTTCCTGATAGTTTCTTGTTTCTGAACTAAACGCTTAGTTCACCGGAAATCATGAAGAGTTCCTGGGCCAGCAACAACACGCCTCAGACGTGATGAAAAAGAAATCCCCGGTTATCTCCAATAAAAATGACGGATGCCACTCAGCACCAGCCATATATATGTTAGTAGTTTGGAACGTATCGCTACACGAACATGTGAATTAGTATACGATGATACAAAATCTACCCTGCCCAGCCTCCACCCCTTCCCTTTCGCCTGAATAGGCGGCATTATCTCATATAACCTCCATGGAAAGAAGAAGCTCCCGCCTTCCTTCATCCCATAAAAAAACGCCGCCTTTCCACGAAACAGGGAAAGACGGCGTTTCCGTTGCTACAACGTAAAATTAAAGCTGGGAAGCAGCTCCCTTGTCCAGAAGGAACTTGGCGTTCGGATGCTTCTGAAGGTAGGAGGCGGCCACCTCCACCGTCACAGGCCCCTGAACAGCCTTCTTCACGATGGACGCCTTCTTTTCACCCCAAGCCATCAGAGCCACTTCACGAGCGCCCATGATGGTAGCCACGCCCATGGTAATGGCGGTGGTGGGAACATTTTCAATACCGCCGAAAGCAGGAGCGGCGTCGGAACGGGTCAGTTCGTCCAGATGAACCTGCCGGGTAATGGTGGTGTCATCAGAGCCGGGTTCGTTAAAGCCGATATGGCCAGTCCGGCCAATGCCGAGAATCTGGAGGTCAATACCGCCGCAGTCCTTGATCTTTTGTTCATAGGCGGCGCAGTGGGCGGCAATTTCATCATCCTTCACCGTGCCGGAGGGCAGATTGATGTTTTCCGGCTTGATGTCGATGTGGTTGAAAAGGTTGGTGTGCATGAAATACCAGTAGGACTCCGGATGGTCACGATCCAGGCCGCTGTATTCGTCCAGATTGAAGGAAATGACGTTGGCAAAGGAAAGGCCTTCCTCTTTATGCATGCGAACCAGTTCCGCGTAAAAAGGCAGCGGAGTGGCGCCCGTGGCAAGGCCGAGAACCACGTTTTTGCCTTCAGCGGCGCGCGTACGGATCAATTCCGCAACTTCTCCTGCCAAAGCCTTGGCAGCATCCTGGGGAGTTTCAAAAGTTTCTACTTTCATAACGCGCCCTATTTTACTGCGTTTCCGGGCATTTTCAACCGAAATAGTCCCGGAATGATGCACAGCGGCGCACTTGCGCAAAAAATCCCCGGGTACGGAGGCCTCCACCCTTTCCCCATCCGTTCAGGAAACCGCCCGCATTACCCTTGAACTTTCCCCCCCGATCATGTATTGCCTTTCCTGACATGGCAGGTTTGATTATTTCTCCAAGAGCACGTATTTTTCAAGGACACGACTGGGTTTACGGCACGGAAGTGCGCAAGGTTTTCGGCAACCCGCAGCCGGGGGACGTCGTGGCCCTGAAGGATTTCAAGGACCGCTTTCTGGGTTCCGCCATGTTCAATCCCCATTCCCAGATCGTCGCCCGGCGTTTCTCCCGCCGCAAACAGGAACTGAACGGAGATTTCTTTTCCAGGCGCATCAGCCAGGCAGTGGAACTGCGTCGCCGCCGGCTTCCAGAAGAAACTCTCACCCGGCTCGTTTGGAGCGAATCCGACGGGCTTCCCGGCCTCATTGTGGACCGTTACGCGGATTATCTGGTCGTCCAGACGCTGACGATCGCCATGGAACGCCGCCTCCCCATCATCCTGAATGTTTTGGAAGACCTTCTTTCTCCCCGCGGGATTATTGTCAGGAATGATTCACCCATGCTGGCGGCAGAAGGTATTTCCCCCTCCGTCCGGGTGGCGCGGGGGCAGCAACCGGAGCCTTTTGCCGCACGCAGCGGCAGCGTGCAATTCATGATTGACCTGCAGACGGGGCAAAAAACCGGCCTGTATCTGGACCAGCTTGACAATTACGCCGCCGTGGCGCGCTTCGCCCGCGGACGCCGCGTACTGGACTGCTTCTGCAACCAGGGCGGTTTCGCCCTGGCCTGCACCCTGGCCGGAGCCTCGGAGGTAACGGCCGTGGACGTTTCCCAGGACGCCATGGACGCCGTAGCGCGAAACGCCCGCCTGAATGGAGTCTCCGTGCAGTGCGTCACGGATAACGCGTTTGACTTCCTGAAAAAGGAAGCGGCCCTCGTCCGGGACGGAGGAGAACACAAATGGGATTTGATTATCCTGGACCCTCCCTCTTTTACCAGAAACAAAAAATCTGTGCATGACGCCATGCGCGGATATAAGGAAATCCACCTACGCGCCATGAAGCTTCTGGCCCCGGGAGGCATCCTTTCCACCTTCTGCTGTTCCCACCACGCCGGAGCGGACCTGTTCCGTGAGAGTGTGCTTGACGCCGCCATTGACGCTCCGGCTACCCTGCGCCTGATACAGCAACACGGCCAAAGAGCGGACCATCCGGTTTTATTGAATATTCCGGAAACGGAATACCTGAAGGGGTTCACTTATGAACTGCTTCCCGGAAGATGATTTCATGACAATAACAACAGTCATTCCCTCCGGCCCGGCATTGTCAAAATGCAGTAAAAATACAATGCTGTTTCCATTGAATAAAAACATTGTTCCCATGAAAAAATACTTGCGTATCCCCTTTTCCTCCACTATATTGCGCTCACGAGCAGGTGAGCGCTCGTTAAAAAAGCTCTCTGGATCTTAACCGATCCAGTTTCATAGGGTAGTTGGGGCGCCCCGGCCGTTTTACGGTCGGGGCGACTTTCTTTTTTCAGGGAATGCCTGGAATTGCATCTTTTCAATCAGGCGGTTTTATAGTAGGGTTCATGGAAATAACCCACATTTCCCTTCATGCATCCTGCCGTAGAACAAATCCGCCAGTACCTGCAATTGATCGCCCTGCAATTCGTGCAACACCCGGAACAGGCGGAATTGCGCGTTGCGGAATCCCCGCAGGGAGACGCCGTCCGCTTCCGCCTGATTCTGGAAAAAACGGACGTGGCACGCATCATCGGCCGCAATGGAATGACGGCCTCCGCCATTCGCTCCCTGGCGAAGGCTGCCGGAGAAAAACACGGCATCAAGGTCATTGTGCACATGCTTTCCCATGAGGAAGCGGCTGAACAGCCGTAAGCGCGCTCCTGCGCCTATAATTCCACATCCAGCACCAGGGCCAGAAGGTTAAATGGAGCCGGCGTCTCCACACGGAGGGCAAAGGAAGACTGCTCATCCGTACCATAGTTGTGGCTCATCCGCACGTAGCCGGAGTAAGGTTCGGAAACACCGTACCTGCCGGGCTGGAAATCCCTCCAGGCTTCCGGTGCTCCCGTTCCGTAGCGGAACTTCAGGGTGCTTTCATGAAGCAGGACGCGCGCACCGAGCTGCTTTTTAAAGCAACCCAGCGTCTCAAGCGTTTCCAGGGGCATCGTCCTTACTTCCGCCGGAGCGGCCAGGCCTACGGATACTATTTCCCCATCCCCCCTTCCGGGGCAGGCGGCATTCCCGGCTCCGTCAACGCCGATGTCCATGCATGCGCCGTCACTGTCCACCAGAAAGGCGCCGCATCCCGCCAAATGGATCAGGCCGGACAGCATCTCCCCCTTCACGACAGCCTCCGTGCAGGCATCCAGGCAGGCATTCCCATCCGCCATGCATTCCACCGTAATGCAGGCATCCTCCCCTGCCCCGCGCGCCACGGCAAACCATACTTCCTCATCCGGTGTGTTGCGGGAACCGCGCAGGGACGCCACGGACAGAATGCGGCCGTGTTCCAGGCGGTGTGCATGCCACGCCACCACATTCTGCTCCCGGTTCAGGGTCATGCATACGGCGCTGCCGTCACCCAGAACGCACCAGACATGGAACGCCGTGCTCCTCTGTACAGTCCAGTCCACAATTCCCTCCCCCAGCAAATGGTCGGACAACAGGCTCACATCCCTTGTCTGGTAACCGTCAGCCTCCAGAGAATAAAATAATTCCCGAACCTTCATCCCGCCCTGCTGCACAAAAAGAAGGCTGTTTTCTACAGACAGGGCATCCAGGGAAGCGGAGCCTACGCCGGAATGGCGCTCAAATCCGGCATTAGAGGCATTCAACCCTTCTGAATTGGTGGCGGACAGACGCCATTCCCCCTCGCTGGTTCCGATCATCAGCCCCCGGAGGGAAGCTATCCAGGAAATGCGGTTCTGCTGGGAAGCGGCCATTGTCAGAATCATGGGAGAATCCGCCGGAATTCCGGGCGTAAACGCGGAAAAATCATCCACCCTGCTGGCCCACAGCGTCTGGGGCTGCCCAGGAGTGCCTCCGAACCACAGCCGCCCCTGATGGAACTCTACCGTGCACGGATAACCATTCCGGACCCCGAACGCACCAAAAGACCAGTCATTGGTATCACAGTCACTCAGCGTATGATAGGACAGATGAAGGGCATTCGCAAGATAGGCGCTGCGCGGGGAAACATATTCCTCCACCACCACTTCATGGTTGAAGGAGCCGGCTGATGCACGGAATACGGGCGTTCCCACAGAAGCCCCGTCCTTGTAAGCCATGAGGCGGATTTTGTAGTAGGACATTTCCTCTTCATTGCCGCTCAGGGTGAAATTATTCCGGAACCCCTCCCTCTGCTGGAAGCTCTTCACGGAATGCCACACTAATTCCGGACGGTTGGGAAGGTAATTGGAGCCGTCCGGATACCCCCGGCAGATTTCCCATTCCGCATCCCAGGTCCCCGTAGTCTCCAACGTCCACGCGCCGTTGACATAAACGCGGGTACTGGCATCGGCCCCTTTTTCAAAAAAAGCCGTGTACCTCTCCGGGCGGTCCATCCCTTCCTGGTAGTCGCTTTCCCGGCTGAAATCGCGGATGCAGGTATAAGCCTGCCGCCAGCCGTCCTCCCGGTTCATGGAAAAAGTCTCTCCCTTGTAAAGGTCCCGGCTCAGAGTCGTCAAATGGTAAAAAGGCATCTGGTTTCCCTCCGCCACGGTTTCTCCATATTTCCTGGTGATGCGCAAAAACTCCTTTCCCTCCATTTCCGGAGTGAATACATCATCGTTCGCCGTCGCCAGCAACCTGTTGACGCCCCCCTCCCGCACCATGCGGCATTCCAGCCGCACGGCATTCAGCAGGGAACTCTCATAAGGCATGCCGGAAAACTCCAACGTTTCCAGCCGCCAGTCATCGTCTGCGTAGCGGGCCAGCGTCATAGGCGGCGTAGAAGGTTCCACGCAGTAAATCACGTCATTCAGCTGCTGCATCCGGAGGTTGCTTACCTGTTCATCCGTCTTCCACGGAGTAAGCGTTTCCAGCACCCTGCCTTCCGTATCCGTCAGAAGCGCGCCATTTTTAAAATACCGGACATAGCCGCGCCCCACTTCCAGCATGAACTGCACGCCCGTGGAGTACTTGAAGGAAACCAGCCTCACCATGCCATCCCGGCATCCCGCGCGGGCAACCAGGCGTGTTCCCGGCCTGCGCCGGAGACCGCCGAAGGGGCTGACCAGAAAATTTATCAGCCGGGAGGCACCACGGGACACGGGGTCCAGGTCGGCGCGCCCGGCCAGCCACGGGGTCAGCTCCCCGGCCGTAAAACTGAGCCGCTGCAATACTTGTTTTGCCATATTCCTCACCACAGAAGCAGAGAGGGGCAAAAAACGTCAACACGCCTGGAAGGTTCTTCCGTTTTCTCCCAAATGCGTTCCGGGCCTCAACTCCAGTTACAGGGCAATCGCCCACAGAACTTTCAGATAACGGCCCTCCGGATAAGTGCTCAGGAAAGGGTGGTCCCAGCCGGGGCCGGTCATCGCCATAATCTGGAGCTTGCGCCCCTGCCGCTGGGCGGCCTTGATGACGGCATGCTCAAACTCCGCGGGGGAAAGCAGCCCGGAACAGGAACAGGTGACAAACAGCCCGCCGGGGCGCACGCATTGCAGCCCCAACATATTGAGGTCATGGTATTTCTTGATACCCTCTTCATATCCGTCCCTGCCGATGATGAATTTGGGCGGGTCCAGCAGCACGGCGTCAAACAGGCGGCCGTTGCGCACCATCTGGCGCGCATAGACAAAGGCATCCGCATGCACGAAGTCAATGCGCTGACGGTTGATATTTCCGTTTCTCTTAGCCATGGCAACGGCTTTCTCATCCAAATCCACAGCCGTTACCTCCGCCGCTCCGCCCAGCATCTTGGCGGCAATGGAAAAGCCGCCGCTGTAGCAGCACAGGTCCAGCACCGTAGCCCCCTTCACCAGGGAGGCGAACTTGAGGCGGTTGTCCCGCTGGTCACAGAAAAAGCCCGTCTTGTGCCCCTGGGCGAAGTCCACTTCATAGGTGATGCCGTTTTCCACAATCTTCACCAGCCTGACGGGAGCCGGGGATGCCGGCGCCGCCTCCGCCCGGATACCCTCCATGCGGGCAATGCCCTCATCCACCTGCACCACATGGCGCTTTGTGCCGCACAGACGGTGCAGCAGGGGCAGCCAGCGGTCCAGCCTCTGCCAGACGGCCAGAGTACTCACCTCCAGGCTCAGCACGTCCGCGTAACGGTCCACCACCAGGCCGCCCAGGCCGTCGGAATCTCCGTGCAGCACACGGTACGCATTCGTGGTCTCATCCAGGCGCAGAACTTCCCGGCGCAGCTTCACGGCGCGTTCCAGCGCGGCATCCAGATCCCGTTCGGCAAAAGCGTCCTTCCCGTGGTGCACCATGCGCAGAGGCGTGCGGCTGTACTCATTCCAGAATCCGGCGCCGAACAACTCACCGTTCTTGTCATAGACGTTTACCAGGCTACCCGGCGCTATTTCCCCGCTTACGGAGCCGAGCATGCGGGGGAACACGGCCGGATTGTATGTGAAATACTTCAGCTCCACCCAGGGCTTGAGCCATTGCTCGCTCCCTTCCGGCGACTTGTTGGCAAAAAGGTTCTTTTTGGGAGCCGTGCGCGGACGGCCCGGCTGGGAACGGCGGTCCCGGTAAACGGGCCTGGGACGGGAATCACGGGAATTGCGGAAATCGTTCATGAAATGCTGGAGAGAAAGGTTGGATCTGCGGCATAGCGGGCCACGACCAAGTCAATGGCCTCTTCATACGCCCTCACGGGCTTCTTCATCAGAGAAGAGAGCCGTTCGCAGGACATGACGGTATGCCGGGGCCGAGCATCCCTGAAACCGGCCTGTTCGTCGAGCTTTTGTTCCGCCACAGGCGGCAAAGAAGGCAGCAACCCGTGCTTCACGGCGCATTTCAGTACGGTTATGGCATAACTGTGCCAGGAAACAGGCTCTCCGGACTGGCACAGATGCAGCACGCCGGAAGCCCCGCTCTCATAAGCCAGAAAACGGAGCCAGACGCACAAATCTTCCACCCATGTGGGCATGGACCATTTGTCCGCCACGGCGGCCAGGGGCTCCCTTTTCATTGCCCGCCGCAGCACCATCTCCAGGAATGAGGGCCGTCCCGGATTGCCGAATACCCAGGAAACGCGGGCCACCAGAGCATCAGGCATCTCCTCCCGCACACGGAATTCCGCCTCCAGCTTGGACTCCCCGTACACATTCACGGGGCGGCACTTCCCCTCCTCCGTTTTCAGGCCTTCTCTCCTGCCGTCCAGCACATAGTCCGTACTCAAATGGATAAAGCGCATACCCTCCAGGCGGCAAATGCGCGCCATCATCTCCGGAGCCATGGCGTTGACGCGGTGGGCCGTCTCCGGATCATCCAGGCAGGCTTCCAATCCGCTTACAGCGGCGCAATTCACCACATGTGAGGCTCCGGAAGAAAGCAGAACACGTTTCAAAGCGCTTAAATCCTTCAAATCACAAAAGCCCCGTCCGCACTTCACCACCTCCAGGCCATGTTCTTCCAGATACGCTGCCAGACGGCTTCCCACCCGGCCGTCCGCTCCGAACACCAATGTTCTGTACATGACGCAGAGCTTAGACGTTTCACCCTCCAAAATCCAATGAAAACCTTTTTTCATCGTGACAAAAGATGGAAAGGTTGTTTGAATTAAAGTTGTGTTTTACCATGAATATTCTTTAACAGCCTGCGGCCCTCTGAACGCCAGAGCCGCGGAAGTGTGCAGGAAGGGAGCCCTTATTAAAACGGATGAAGGCGGGTACGGCTGCATCCAGCCGTGGCCGGAACTGGGAGACGCCACCCTGCAGGAAGAATTGGACGCGCTCAGAAAGGGCCGCCCTCTGCCTTTGGGCGTCCGCGCCGCGGAGTGCGCCCGAACGGACGGAGAAGCACGCGCGAGGGGCGTCAGCCTGTTTGACGGTCTTCACATTCCGGAAAGCCACGCCACGCTTCCCTCCTGCGTCAGCCCCGCCACCATTCGCATCATGGAATCCAAGGGATTCAAGGCAGGAAAAATCAAGGCCAGCGCCAATCTGGCCGCCTCCCTGGAACGGCTGACGATGCTGGCTTCCATGGTCCCCTCCTGGCGCTGGAGGCTGGACTTCAACGGCAGTCTGAATGAAAACGATGCCCTGAAATTCTGGAAATCCCTGCCCCACCACCTGAAAACCAGGATAGATTTCATAGAAGACCCGTGCCCTTTCTCCATCCAGAGCTGGGAACGTCTGGTGGACGCCGGCATGCCTCTGGCCCTGGACATGGGTTCGGACGTGGAACACCAGCCGGCTATTTCCTCAGACCTGCCCATCATCCGCATCGTCAAGCCCGCACGGGAAGCAACTCCGGAATACCTTTACGAACCTCCCGTCTTCACCACCGTCATGGACCACCCCGTAGGACAGCTCTGGGCCGTTTACCAGGCGGCGGAATATTACCGCAACTCCCTTCCCACGGAAATTCCCCTTTGCGGCCTCTGCACGCACCTTCTGTTTGAGCCGGACCCCTTCATTGACCCGATGGGCGGCATGAACCCGCAAGTGGCCGTGCCCGGAGGAGCGGGACTCGGCTTCGGAGAAATCTTGGAAAACATCCCCTGGCAAACACTGTAACAATGCAAGCCTTATCTGCTTCATTGAACCCATACGGGCTCAACAGCCTTAGTTTCTATTCCAGCCATTCTACCACTTAAAAAATCTTTAAATATTATTTTTGAATTCTTTCCGGTGTCTTGGCAGCATCAGCCGTTCCATTCCAAACAACAGGAACAGGGATGGGAATGTCTTTATGGCCTCCAGCATTCATATAAAATCCAATCATTCAACCTTCGTCTTACCCATAAGGAATTCCAGTAATTTCTTTTCTTTGACCCATAGACAATAAAATCCGCCTGTACATCTTTTCTACTGGCCGTCATTAAACGGCCAGAACACCCATGACGCTCCATTCTTTTTATCCTGGCAATGTATTGGCCGGATACCGGTTACCTTTCTCCTGACATTCCGGTTTTCTTTTCCCAAGGGGAAAGGTTCAATCCCTTTTCATATGTGACGAAATATATTGTCGTGAAACAAGCTCAAAAAAACATTAGCAATCTCCCCTTCTTCAACGGTCAGGTTCCATGATATCGCACATTAATACATGGAGACAGGAAAATATTTATCCACCGGATAAGCAATCCGGTGTAAAGCCGTAAATTTTGAAAATAAGAATTTTATATAAATTGGGCATGCTGAAAAGAAAGTTCATTGTCCAAAACTACCCATCCTGTTTGAGTGAACAAGGAAGGAATGAAAAAACTAAATATTTTACTTGGTGTTAGAAAAACATTCTTCTGGGCTTGAAATTGATTGGTTCATTAAGAAAAAGATGCCTGGTTCTTTTAGATAGCGGATTGCTTATCCGATAGGCTTCTTTCAGATTCCGGGTTGGAATCCAGATAATAGAAAGAATAACACCAATTATCAATAATTATGAAAAGAACCTTATTCGCTCTGTCCTTTTTAGCGGCTTCCGCTCTGTCCAACGGAGCGGAACCAGTCTATTCCTGGGAATGGACGGCCGGTGGAGCTCAAATAACTGCTTCTGGTTGGCATAATGACTTCACTTACACGGAGGGGAATGATTACGCTTCTTTCACAAGCAGCAATAATCCATGGAACACAAGTATTTCAGGTATTTCCAACAGTTTTACGATCAGTTTCGACCTGAAAAATCTCTCTACACAAAACAGCAATTGGAATTCCATCCTTAGTCTGTATTCCAATAACACGACATCAGGAAATGGGAACTCTCTACAGCTGCAGTTCAACTCGTCCGGAGCTCTTATGCTCTACAACAAGGTTGGCGGCGAAACTTCCTTTGGAGGAGCAAATACAGGAAACACGTCTTTCATCAATACGGGACTAACATCTGCCGATCTCCAGAGGAACACTTGGACCAGTTTCAGCATCATCTCGGATTTGGATTCCAATACTCTTTCCGTTTATGTCAACGGCTCTCTGGCTGGTTCCATTACGGAGTGGAATCCCCAGTCTCCCGCTCTGACCGGAGCTCAGTTCGGAAGCGCATTCGGAGGCGGTGGGCATGCATTGTTAGGCTCAATAGACATTAATAACATCAAGTTCTATAATGAAGTGGTGCTTCCCGTGCCGGAACCGGCCACGACTTCCCTCAGCCTGATGGGGCTTGCCGCTCTGATGATGCGCCGCCGCAGGGCTTGATTTCGTATCCGTTCCTTTTACATGCAATAAAGAGCCGCGCTTCTGACAAAAGCGCGGCTCTTACTTTTGATGATCATGAAGGACACCGCAACCGGATCATTTCAACTCCGGATGCCCATCACGGAATTTTCTATTCCGGACGTGTGGAAAATTTAAGGCCGGGATATTCCTTCACATTGCAGCCGGGCGTCTTGGGATTCACCAGCACCGGAACAAAAGTGAACATCCACCGACGCGCGGAATTGTTGCTGGGGCTCTTCACCAGCACGCGGTTCCAGCCCTTCTTCAACGGAACCATGGAAGGTTCCCGGAAATGGTAGTTTTCATCCACCATCACGCCGCTGTTGCGCGGCTTCTTCCATTGCGGCGGAGCAATCTCCCGGCCGTTCACGAAAAATTTGGGATCCGCATGGAACCATTTACCGGGAACGCTCGCCGGACCATTGCGCCAGTCGGACGTGGCCCAGGTATGCCCGCTGATCCAGAAAGGCACCGTCTGCGCCTTGGGGGAATAAATCCAGGTCTGCGCATAATAAGTATGGTTCTTGTGGGGATAAGCTCCTATCTTCGCGCCATTGAACAGCGTCGGGAAATCACAGTAATGCTTGAAAATGATGGTGGCCCCCGTGTAATCGTCTCCGGACCACTCATAGGTGACGCCGTCAATCTCGTAGGAATCCTTCATCTTCCCTGCCTTGTTGTCCTCTTCCGGGGCGAATTCCGTTTCCGTCTTACCGCCGTTGGGAATAGGCCCCAGCAATTTCCAGGGAATATTCGCCTGCCGCACGTAATTAAACTCCTTATCCATAAAAAAGCGGTCCCGGATGGCGAGCACTCGGTTCTCGTAATCCGCAAATCCTTTCAGCAGAGGATCTCCCTGCACGGGCAAATTGGAAAAATACTTCATGTATTCGTCCTGGTTGGGATCTCCCTGCACCTTCTCATGGGGATTATTCCACAAGGGTTCGGAAACGAACGCCATCCCGGCGTAAACGGGCGTCTGAAGCACCTGGTTGCGCGGATCCGTGATTTCCAGGTCCGGGAAAGAGCACAGCATCATGCCCAGTCCTTCCGCATTCCGGAACGGACATGCCCGGCGGAAATACATCGTCATGGCCGTTTCAAACGGATCAAGATGGTTCAGGTAAGTTTCCAGGGAATCAACGTACTTCGCTCCGTCGGTAGGCCACGCGCCGCGGTTCTGGCGGCCGGACCATAACTGCTGGATGGAGCCGTTATAGCCCTTCGGCGTCAGGCCGGGCTGCCATCTCATGGGAATGCGGCCGCAGGATTCCACAGCATTGATGTACTCCTTCAGAATCTCATTGTTCACCTGCTCATCCCTGCCGCGCACCTCATCCGTGCCGATGTGGATAATGGGCATTTTCTCCTTGGGAACCAGGGAACACAACTCCTTGATCAGGGCCACCAGGGCCTTGGTGGCCTTTTCATCGCTCATCTTCACGTTGAGCGCCTTGCGGAACATCTGGCTGTGCCCCGGCATATCCATCTCCGGAATCAGAAGGATGTTGCGCAGGCGGCAGTATTCCACCAGCTGCTTAAACTCCTTCTGCGTGTAAAACTTGCCAGGCATGCGCGTATAATTCCTGGAATCGTTCAGCTCCGGATAAATTTTGGATTCCAGCCGCCAGCCGGGATTCTCCGTAAAATGGAAGTGGTAAACGTTCAGCTTAAGCTGCGCCATGGAATCCAGCTCCCGTGCAATCAGAGGCAGCGGCATGTAATTGCGTCCCACATCGTTCATGAACCCGCGGATTTCAAAATCCGGCCAGTCCACGATGTCGCAGGCGGCAATGGTCGTCGTCCCGCCGCGGCGCAAAAGAAGCTGCTCCAGCGTTTTCATGCCGTAATAGAATCCTCTGGTATCCATCGCCGTAATGAGTGCGCCGCCGGGAGTTACACGGAGGGAATAAGCCTCCTCCTTCAGCTTGGAATTTTCCGTGCCGGCTTTCACATCCCCCTTGACGAATTTAACGGCAAACGTCCCGTCCGGAGCCACCTTCACGCGGTGCTCCGCCAGAAAAGATTTCAATTCGGAAACAATGAACTTCATCTGTTCCGGATAGGAAGTCCTGGACGGAGACGGAGCCAAAATGCGTACGGACTGCACGGGAATGGCCCTGTCGTCCCAGCGCAGCTGCTGGGGTTTGGGAACCAGCGGAGGCCGGTCCGCCGGAAACAGCCTGTAATTGGCCCCATTGGCCGGGAAAGACGGGGCCGTATCCTGCCCCCATGCTCCGGCGCAAGCCATGCACACCCATGCAAACGATAATAAAAGGAACTTCATGCGGTTCATAATACGCCCGCAATAACAGCTGCCTGTCAAACCTATCGTGTCCAACTTGCCGGGAAACGGGGTTCCGGCAGCATTTTTTGCAAAAAGACCAGAACCTGTGCTTACATGGCGGAGAATGGCTGAGCATCCTGCACGGCGAGGGCATCTTCAATTTCTCCGGAAATGCCGCTTACGGCCACGCCGCGGCGCACGGCGTAAAGCCCCGCTTCCTCCTCCTTCTTTCCGGCTACAAAAGCCCAGTAGTAATTACTGCGGTCATGATAGCAGGCCCACTCTCCGGCAATCCCCGGGCGCGCTTCCATCAGCAGGGAATAAGAATCCGCGGGAGAAACTTTGAACCCGCGGGGCGTCCTCAAACCGGAAGAGGGAAAAGAACGGATGTCTCCTCTCCACACAAGATCCAGAGAGGAAGAGGGCAGCAGACCTTCCGCGAGGCTGCTTCCCGCCAGCACCTGCCCGGCGCCAAACATGGGCAGACAGGAAGAACCCATAAGAGCGGCGCCGCAAACGGAGACAAGACGCAGGAAAGAGAAAACGGACATGGTCATGGCATGCTTCTGAAAAAGGCGGAAAGGACTCAACCCCCAAAAGCTTCCACAGTCAATCAAAAACAGCCCTCTCTCTGAAACTGGGGGAAAAAGGCCGTTTTCCGGACAGGTGGACAGCTTGACAACCCATCCGTGCGTTTTTATAGTTTGCCACCTGTTTTGAAAGGAGGAACGTCCATGGCAGCCCAGTCACGCAACATCGCAGAATTGGAAAACGCATCCGTATGGCGTCTGCTGATCCAGTACTCCCTGCCCTCCATCGCCGGCATGGTGGTATACTCCCTGTACAACATCATTGACAGCGTGTTCATCGGTCACGGCGTGGGGCCTCTGGCCCTGTCCGGCCTGGCCGTCACCTTCCCCATCATGAACCTGACTTTCGCCCTGGGCACGCTGGTAGGCATCGGCGGGGCGGCCATCAGCTCCATCCGGCTGGGAAGAAAAGACCAGGAAGGAACTGAGCGTACGCTTGGCAACGTCCTCATCATGAGTCTGATTGCCGCTGTGGTGCTGGTGATTCCCACGCTTCTTTTCCTTACGGAAATCCTGACCGCCTTCGGCGCCAGCGGGCAAACCCTCACCTATGCGTACGACTTCATGCTTATTACCTTGCTGGGCCTGCCCGTCACGTACGTCTTCTTCAACCTCAATCATGTGATGAGAGCTACCGGCTACCCTAAAAAAGCCATGGGCTCCACCCTTCTTTCCGTAGGAATCAACATCATCCTGGCTCCCATCTTCATCTTCTGGTTCAAATGGGGCATTACCGGAGCAGCCGTGGCCACCCTTCTCGCCCAGGTCGTCGGCATGGTGCGCGTGCTGTTACACTTTTCCGATGCGGCTAGCACGGTCCACTTCCGCCGCGGCATCTGGCAGCTGCGCAAGACCATCGTCACCGGCATCCTGTCCATCGGGATGGCTCCCTGCCTGGTAAACGTCTGCGGCAGCGCGGTCACCGTCGCCATCAACAGGCAGCTTGCGGATCACGGGGGGGACCTGGCCATCGGGGCCTACGGCATCATCAACCGCATTCTTATTCTGTTCGCCATGCTCGTCATCGGCCTCACTCAGGGAATGCAGCCCATCATCGGCTACAACCACGGAGCCATGAAGCCGGGCCGCGTTCTGCTCACCCTCAAATACGGAGTTCTGGCAGGGACATCCTTCACCACGCTGGGATTCCTGGCCTGCGTCTTCTTTCCCCGCGGCATTGCCGGGCTTTTCACGGATGACGCCTCGCTCATCAGCCTGGCGGCCAACGGTCTGATCATCTGCGTGCTGGCCTTTCCGCTCATCGGCAGCCAGATCATCATCGGGAACTTCTTCCAGGCCATTGGAAAAGCCCGTCTGGCAATCTTCCTGTCCCTGACGCGCCAGATGCTCTTCCTCCTGCCGTTCCTGCTGGTCCTGCCCCGTTTCTGGGGACAGGATGGAGTCTGGGCATCCCTTCCTCTGGCAGACGTGCTTTCCTTTATCGTCACCCTGCTCTTCATCCGCCGATTCCTGAAATACTACCGGCTGAAAAACAGGCACTACCTGGTTCCCGGCACGGGAAAGGCATAATCTTTCTTCCCACCTGTCTTACTTACACGAACCCTCGTTCCCGGCCCATTCTTTCCGGGGTGCGGCAGGGGGGAGTGAAACCGCTTTTTCCCATCCTTCGGAGAAAAACCCTTCCCGCCTACCGTTTTGCCGCTGGCATTTTTGCAGGACATAAGACCGGCAGTATGCCTAACGCGCCGTACTTTCAGGACTCTATTCTGTTGGGGGCTTCGTATGGATTCATCATCCGGAACCTCGCCCGGGAAAACCGCTTTTTCTACCGGACAGCCCCTGGAAGCACGACAACCCGAACGGTATGACAAGGAATCAGATCAAATGAAAAACGGAATCATGATGCAGTATTTTGAGTGGAATCTGCCCAACGACGGACAGTTTTGGAACAAGTTGAAGGAAGACGCCCCCCACCTGGAGGAAATGGGTGTTACGGCCGTCTGGATTCCTCCAGCCTGCAAAGGGAAGGAACAAAATGACGTAGGATACGGCACCTATGATCTTTTTGACCTGGGGGAATTCGACCAGAAAAACACCGTCCGCACCAAATACGGCACCAGGCAGGAACTCCAGGAGGCCATCAAGGCTCTTCACGAACACCATGTAGGCGTTTATCTGGATGCCGTCATGAACCACAAAGCAGGGGCAGACTATACGGAAAAATTCATGGCCAAGGAAGTGGACCAGCAGAACCGCGACAAGGAAATTACGGATGCCTACGAGATTGAAGGCTGGACCGGCTTCAACTTTCCCGGCCGCGGAAACAAATATTCCGACTTCAAATGGCACTGGTACCACTTCACCGGAACGGACTATGACGCACGCACGGAAAAAACCTCCATTTTCAAGATTATGGGAGACGGCAAAAGCTGGAGCGAAGGCGTGGATGAAGAAAACGGCAACTACGACTACCTTATGTTCGCCAATCTGGACTTCAACCACCCGGAAGTGGTGAAAGAAATGGAAAGATGGGGAATATGGGTATCCCGGGAACTGGATCTGGACGGCATGAGGCTGGATGCCATCAAGCATATCAATGACGAATTCATCAGGAAATTCCTGGCAGCCGTCCGCAAGGAAAGGGGAGCAGACTTCTACGCCGTGGGTGAATACTGGAAACAGGATCTGGAATCCCTGGACGATTACCTCAAGGAGGAACGCTACAAAGTGGACCTGTTTGACGTCCCCCTGCACTACAACATGTACCAGGCCTCCAAGCAGGGCCGCGATTACGACCTTTCCAAAATTCTGGACGGAACCCTGGTTCAGAACCACCCTACGCTGGCCGTTACCTTTGTGGACAACCATGATTCCCAGTGGGGCAGTTCCCTGGAATCAGCTGTGGAAGACTGGTTCAAACCCTCCGCCTATGCGCTCATCCTGCTCATGAAGGAAGGTTATCCCTGCATCTTCTACGGGGACTATTACGGTGTGAGCGGCAACCCGCCCATGCACCGCGCCATCATCGACAATCTGCTGGAAATCCGTAAAAACCATGCTTTCGGGGAACAAAATTACTACTTTGACCACCCGAACACCATCGGCTTCACCCGTGTGGGAGATGAAGAGCACCCGCATTCCGGCGTGGCTGTGCTCATTTCCAATGGAGAGGATGGAGACAAAGTCATGAACGTGGGCAAGCAGCACGCAGGGGAAACTTGGAAGGAAGCCACCGGCAACGTGGAGGAAACCGTCTCCATTGACGGGGAAGGCAACGGCCGGTTTCTTGTCCACGGCGGCAATGTGGCCGTATGGATTCCGGAAAACGCTTTACAGGACGCCCGGAAGGAAGACGGAAAATAACGCAACTCCCGCCCGCAAATTGAAGAAACGGCCTGTTCTCCATTCCGGACTGTTTTTCCGGAATGAGGTTCAGGCCGTTCTGACTTTAATCACCAGTTTCAGAATCTTTCCTTCCCCAATGCAGCCGGCATGCGCATCCTCCGGGAAAAAAATGGCGAACTGCCCCGGTTTCACGACAAAAGAGGTGTCCGGAGCATCATCATAATGCTGCGCGTCCTTTTCCCTGTTGAACGGTTCGGAAGGCTTTTCCAGCGCCGCGCGCTCTTTCCACATGAATCCCTCTTCCCGGGAAAGGGGCACGTGAATGTCAATAAACCGGTCATGCACTTCCATGCGGGCGTTCTCCCGCTTCTTCATCACCGGTTCATTCACCATCACGGTCAGGGCGTCTTCCTCCAGGACATGGCGGCCGGTTTCCAGGGTTGCCGGAGCAATCTCCCTGATAAAATCGAAAGCTCTCCTGAACAGGGGATTCAACATTTCGTAACGGGCGGAATCGGAAAGGGAGGCAATAATCATCATTACAGGCTCCGTCCCCGGAGCGGGCTTCATTGTAACGGGGAGGAAAAGCCAGTCAACTCATTTGCCCCCCTTCCCCCGATATTCCGACGCACAGCCCGGTCCTTCCTCCACGGAATGGAGTTACCGCCGTTTTCCTTGGCCTTTAAATACGTTATTCCCGTGAAGCACAGTAAAAAACTTGTCATCCGGCAACGCCTCGTATATTGGAGTAACTGTAAGCTATCAGTCACACGATGATTAAACAGAAAAATCCATCCGGCACCTACCGCCCTTCTTATGACCGCACCCCCAGATACACTGTCAAGCAGGTTGCGGAAATGATGGAAATGTCAGCCTACACCATCCGGTATTACGAAAACGCCGGATTAATCCCGGACGTGGACCGCAGCGGAGGGAATGCCCGTATGTTTTCCGACTACACCCTGGGGTGGCTCCGCCTGGTCCACTGCCTCCGGATGACGGGCCTCCCGATTGAAGGCGTCAAGCACTACATCGACCTGTGCCAGGAAGGGGATTCCACCATTCCGGAGCGCGCCGAACTGATCTTCAAGCAGGAGAAAAGTCTCCGGGAACAGCTCCGAATCCTGAAAAAACAAATGGAAGTGTTGAAATACAAGAAAAAATTTTATCAGGATCTTTTAGACAACCGCAGGCCGGACAGCTGCAATCCGCTGAACTACATCAGCGCCAGCGAGCCGAACATCGCGCCTGAGGAATAAACCCTCCCTTAAATCCTCAACAGACGTCGGCCGGGATTTCCAATGAGGAATCCCGGCCGCTCTGCGTTCTTATTTGCTTCCTGCCGCCTCCGCATACATGAAATTCATGCAGTCATCGGATAGAGGGCAATTGAAGGCCATAGCGTCGAAATTATTCAAACATCAGAGCGCTTCAAGTAACCGGATAAGACGTTCAGCGTGTTCCACCGATGCTCCCTTTTGCTGCTCGATAAGTTCCGGTGTCGTACGATTGCCGTAACTTATGCCGCAGGTATAAACACTGCCGCAGTATTCCATTTGAGTCAGTCGGCAGACAGCTTTGTAGCATGGCAGAAATTCATCAATCGCGTAGCCCATGGCCCCTTCACGGCTATACAGCGTTTCGGGTGCTCCCGTTGTGAAAGAGAGAATGAGTTTCTTGTCCTTGAGCTTGTCTCCGGTACTGCCGTGTGAAAAGCCGTGGCGGAAGGTTTCTTCCATCCAGCGTTCCAATATGGAGGGTGCGGAGTACCAGAAGAGAGGGAATTGCAATACAATGATGTCTGCCCGCAGCAATTTCTGTTGTTCGGCTTCCACGTCGATCTTAAAATCGGGATAAAGTTCGTCAAGCTTTACGATTTCAGCTTCCGGCAGCCGTTCGTTCAAGGTTTCAAGGATTGTCTTATTGGCTACAGATGCGGCAAGGTTTGTATGGCCGCTGATAATCAATATATTTTTCATATTATTTCGTCGAATACGGGTCTTAACCTGTGCTATCCGAGACTATTCCTGAATACATGGGCGCCTCCGGCAAATCCTATTATATTGCGAATGAAAGCAACGGTGCCGCGGAATAATCAAAATAATTTTGTATCAAACAATTACAGCGCCAGCACGACAGCTTGCGCTGTAATTGTTTCACATGGAAGTATCCACATTATTTCACGGCCTTGGCATACTCCTCATCCGTCACCGGCTCGAGCCATTCATTGGATGCATTCTCACCGGGAACCTCAATAGCCAAGTGGGAGAACCATCTGTCGGAGGCAGCCCCGTGCCAGTGCTTCACGTTGGCGGGAATATGGATGACTGTTCCAGGAAGAATTTCCACAGCAGGCTTTCCTTCTTCCTGATACCAGCCGCGTCCGGCCACACCGATAAGCATCTGCCCGCCGCCTTTCGTCGCTTTGTGAATATGCCAGTTATTGCGGCAACGGGGTTCAAAAGTTACATTGGAGATATTCACTTGTTCGCGTGAAACGGGTGCAAGATAGCTGTTGCCTGTGAAATACTTGGCATATGCCGTATTCGGCTCGCCTAAAGGGAAAATCATTTCGCGTTGGAAAGCGGCTTTGGCGTCTTCGCCAGCCGCATCTTCCGCCCATACGTCTTTGGCCAGATTAAATGCCGCCCATGCTTTCGGCCAACCGGCATAAAAACCGATGTGGGTGATGATTTCTGCAATCTCGGTACGGGTAACTCCATTCTTCTTTGCCGACTGAAGATGGAAAACGAGCGAATTGTCGGTAATGCCCTGACTAATGAGGGAGGTGATGGTTACCAAACTGCGATCACGCAGACCGAGCTTGTCAGTCCGGCTCCATACTTCACCGAAAAGGACATCATCGTTAAGTTCCGCAAATTTGGGAGCAAATTCTCCTAACTGAGTGCGTCCCGCCGTCTGTACTATCTTTTCCTGCGCCATAGCATTTGTTATGAAAAAACTAATTGAAAGAAATAAAATAATCTTATTCATTATTGTATTATTTAATAATATTAGTAATACTGTTTAGAGGATTCAGTGGCGTCTGGTCGGATAAAACCAATGCCTTAACCATGTGTAACGTTTCCTGCTTGTATTTCTGAAAATGGGCCGATGCGATGTGCGACTTATATGCCTTTTGGCTGGCGTAAGTTTCAAGAATCGTAATTCTGCAAGCATTGTCCTTTTCAGCAACAGCGTACATGGTCAACACGCCCGGTTCCGTGCGCAGGGAGATTTCCCCCACTTCGATGGCGCATTTCACATATTCCTCCAAATATTCAGAATGCACTTCTATTTTTGAGAGACGGACGATACCATCAGGCTTCATCGGTAACTTGTCGCACATGCCCGTATTTTTGCCATTCTCCATTTCCACTTTATCGTGATTTATGGTTTGGGCTTCTGAAAGGTTCATCAGACAGGCAAGGGAAAAAGCCATTCCCGCGATGGTTCGTTTCATAAAATCATTATTTATTGATGGAAATCGTCTCATTGACCCACTTGACAAGCGCGGCCCTCGTCGTCCGGATTCCTTCCCCGGCAAAAGCGCCTCCCTTGAGAACGGTGGACTTGGGACACAGCTTCCGAACCTCGTCCGCACAGCGCGCCATGCCGCCGCCCCCATGCGTCACAAATGGAATCACCGTCTTGCCGGAAAGGTCGTAACTTGCCAGGAAAGACGCGACCGGAGGCGCAATGGTGCTCCACCAGTTGGGGCTGCCGATGAAAATCACATCATACTTGCCCATATCCTCTACTTTGGCGGCCAGTTCCGGCCGAACCCCTTCCTGAATCTCCTTCCTGGCCTGCACGGTGCATTCCCGGTATTCGGAGGGATAGGGCTTGACCGGCTTGATTTCAAACAGCGTTCCTCCCGTCGCCCTCTGAATTTGCGCAGCGGCGTACTTCGTATTGCCTCCCCATGAATAATAGGCAATGAGGACCCTGGAAGGTTCCGCGGAAACCTTGGGTTGTTCCTGTCCCAAACATCCGGCTCCTGTCATCAGGGCCGCGGCCAGCGTGCATATCATTGATATTGTTTTCATGTATTTTTATCCGGTTAAAAGGAGAGGCAAAAGGCGTCCAGAAAAAACGGTTTCATCCGGCATTTCCCTTGCCTGACCTTGTTCCTTATTTCTGTCTAAACATTAGAGTAACTATAAGTCAATATTTTTTCAACAATTCCGGCAATCCTGCCCGCATCACTTCCTAAACTGCTTTATCAATATATGTTATTCTTTCCGAAGCCGAGTCAGAACAATTTCCGATGGAACGCCGATGCGGATGGGAAAGCCGTTCCAAATCCCCGCCCCATTGGAAACGTACAGCTTCATATTACCCACCGTGTACAGCCCGGAGACGAATCCCTCGTTAAAACGCGCCACCAGCCGGTCCACGCCGGCAATCATGCCTCCGTGCGTATGGCCGGACACTTGAAGATCCACGCCGTGCGCAGCCGCTTCCCGGGCCAGCCGCGGCTGGTGGGAAACAAGGATGCGCACTCCCTTTTCCGGGGCATCCTTCAACGCCTTGCTTATATCCGGCTCCTCCTTCCCCATGATGCCGGCCACAGGATCCGTCACACCGGCCAATACCACGGCCTCCCCTCCCGCCGGCGCGTGTTCATTAAGAAGCATACGAATGCCCAGAGTGGGCAGGAACTCCATCCACTCCTCATAACCGGAGTAATACTCATGATTGCCCGGCACGCCGAACACCCCGTATCTGGCCTTCAAATCCGCAAGCGGCCTCAAATCGCCGCCATGCACGGGCACCGTCCCGTCCACGAAATCTCCGGCAATCACGACGATGTCCGGATTCAGGGCGTTCGTGCGCTCCACAATCTTCCGAATGCGCTCCTCCCTTGTAATGCCGTCCACATGCAGATCCGCCAGCACGGCGACCGTCAATCCGTCCGCCTCCTCCGGCAGGCGGTTCACGGCAACCGTTTCCTCCTTCACCTGGGGCACTCTGGTGCCTCCAATCATGCCCACAGTTGCCAGCACGGCGGAAAAAACCAGCAAAGCAACATTCACCCGGTTGCCAATGATGCGGAACCTTTCCGTCCTGTTCCTCCGCAAGCAGAACAAAACCAGCAGATACAGAGCCCGCACCACATCCGCCGCCAGCAGCAGGAAAAAGAACAGGAAAAGAACGGAGAACAGCCACGCGGCCGCCAGCAGAACGTTTTCCGGCAAAACCGGGGAGAAAAACATGGGGCCTCCAAACAAATGCAGCAAGTGGAATTTGAATGCCGCCACCGCCAGCAGGGCGGCAAGCAGAAGCTTCCAGCCCCATTTCAGCTTCAGCGGCAAAATAGCGCGGCAAAAAACGTAAACCGCCAGCAATGCTCCGAAAATCAGAATCATATGTCTCTTTCTTAAAAATAGCTTAACATCCTTCCGCCGCAAACAGTCCCGCGGCATTTTTCCGGAGCGGAAGGAAACGCGCCGGCAAAACTACTTGTCAATCTGGCTCTCCGTAAACGGATCCGCCCGGTGCCCCATCAGGGGAATTCTGGAACAGGCAAGGTCGAATTCCTTGAGTTCCGGTTCGGACAAGCGGACGGAAGCCCCTCCCAGAAAATCATCCAGATGGGCTGGATTGGTTGTTCCGGGAACAGGCGCAATCCACGGTTTCCGGGAAAGCATCCAGGACAGGGCGAACTGGGCCGGAGTCATGCCCCTGCGTTCCGCCCATTCCCGGACAAGAACAGTCAGCGGCATGTTGAATCTGAGGGCTTCCGGAGTAAACCGGGGCAAAGTGGCGCGGCGGTCCCGCTTTTGAAAACGGCTGTCCTCCCGGACGGCTTCTGCCAGAAAGGCGCGCCCCAGCGGACAATACGGAACAAAACCGATGCCTAACTCTTCCAACGTGGGAAAAATCTTCATCTCCGGTTCCCTCCACCAGATAGCGTATTCGCTCTGGACGGCGCTCACCGGACACTCGGCATGGGCCCTCCTGATGGAACGGGCGCCGGCTTCGGACAGGCCGAAATGCAGCACTTTTCCCTCCTGCATCAGTTCCTTCACCGTACCTGCCACCTCCTCCATCGGAACATCCGGGTCCACCCGGTGCTGGTAAAGCAGGTCAATGTGGTCGGTACGCAAACGCCTGAGGGAACCTTCTACCGCACGCCGGATATGGTCGGGCCTGCTGTTCAGGGAAGAAGGACGGCCTTCCTCCACGCCAAAACCGAATTTGGTTCCTATCCTGACCTGGTTGCGGACAGGGGCGAGAGCCTCCCCCACCCATTCCTCACTGGTATAAGGCCCGTACACTTCCGCCGTATCAAAAAAAGTAACCCCTTTGTCAAAAGCCCGGCGTATCAGGGCAATCATCTCCTGTTTATCATACTTGCCGCCGTAATAACCCACCATCGGCAGACATCCCAGCCCGATAGGGGAAACTTCCAGGCCTCCAAGGCGCCGGGATTCCCCAAGAAAACCCTTCTTCGGCACCCCGGAAGAAGACCCCGGACCGTCAGGCAGCAAAGAAGAACCCTCCCCGGCCCATCCCCGGGAAACCAGAGATAAGGCCAAACCGGATGTTATCTTCAAAAAATCCTTGCGTTTCATTACGTTCCGTCTTTCTTTCCCAAATTCAGATGCGGGGCCTCCTTATTTCAGATGCTCCAGAAAGAACTGTCCGATTCTGTCGAAAGGAATGACACCGGCTTGATTGTCATAAAGATCCACATGGCTTGCACCGGGAATAATCATCAGCTCCTTGTTGTCCCCCTTCAACTTCCTGAAGGCGTCTTCGCTGAAATAGCGCGAATGGGCTTTTTCTCCGTGAATCATGAGCACGGCGCTGCGGATTTCACCGCTGTACGCCAGCAGGGGCATATTGATGAAGGAAAGCGCCGAAGTGACATTCCATCCGCCATTTGAATTGAGCGAACGCCTGTGATAGCCGCGGGGCGTCTTATAATAATCGTAATAATCCTTCACAAATCCGGGGGCATCCGCAGACAGAGGATCAGGCACGCCCCCCGCGAGGGCATAAGAACCGCTCTTCGCATCAGCCGTTCGCTGGGCATTCAGTTGTTTGCGAAGCTCATAACGGGCGTCGGCATCCATCGCGTCGAAATAGCCGTTCGCGTTCACGCGGCTCATATCGTACATCGTGGAGGTTACCGTTGCCTTGATGCGGGTGTCGATAGCCGCCGCATTGACCGCCATGCCGCCCCAGCCGCAAATGCCAATGATTCCAATACGTTCCGAATCCACGTCATCGCGGGTGGAAAGGTAATCGACGGCGGCGCAGAAATCCTCCGTATTGATATCCGGAGACGCGACATAGCGGGGAAATCCTCCGCTTTCTCCCGTATACGAGGGATCAAACGCGATCGTCAAAAAACCTCGTTCGGCCATCGTCTGGGCATAAAGGCCCGCAGATTGTTCCTTTACAGCTCCGAAAGGGCCGGAAACGGCAATAGCCGGCAATTTCTCGTTAACATTCCGGGGCATATACAAATCCGCAGCCAGCATAATGCCATAACGGTTGCGGAAACTTACCTTGCGGTGGGTTACCTTGTCGCTTTTAGGAAACACTTTGTCCCATTCCTGCGTTAAATTCAGCTTCTCGTTCATCATCTTGTCCGTATGGGGGTTATTATCTTCTGCCAACAGGCTCCCCGCACAGCAAAAGCAGGCGGAAAAAGCCACACAAAATATTTTAAATGAGTAACGTATCATCTTTCTGGAACTTCATGCGAATTACTGCTTCCCGTAATTGATCAGGTACAGGATCGATTCCGGATCCCGGTGGCACAGGAAAAGGCTCTCTCCGCGGTCCAGCCTGGCGATAGCGCCCATATCCTCCAGGGAAAGGGCAAAATCAAAGACGTTGAAATTCTCCTCCATCCTTTCCCGGTGGGTCGTCTTCGGAATGGCGATAATTCCACGCTGAATCAGGAACCTCAGGGCTGTTTGCGCCGGGGTCTTGCCGTATTTCTCTCCAATGCCCTTCAACACGGGGTTGGAGAAAAACCCATTGCGACCTTCCGCAAAAGGCCCCCAGGATTCCATTCTGGTACCGTACTTTTCCATCACCTCCCGGACTTTTTCCTGCTGGTGGAACACATGCGTTTCCACCTGGTTGACGGCGGGTCTGATCTCGCAGAACTCCGCCAGGTCCACAAAACGGTCCGGATAAAAATTGCTCACGCCAATGGCGCGTACCTTTCCGGCCCGGTTCGCTTCTTCCATGGCCCGGTAAGTGCCGTAGTAATCGTTGAAAGGCTGGTGGATGAGCAGCAGATCCAGATAATCCGTGCGCAGCTTGCGCAGGGATTCGTCAATGGACGCCTTCGCCTTCTCATACCCGCCGTTGGAAATCCACACCTTCGTGGTAAGAAACAACTCTTCCCGCGGAACCCCGCTCTTCTCCGCTGCGCGGCCTACGGCTTCCTCATTGCCGTAAATCTGCGCGGTATCAATAGAACGGTAGCCGACCTCAATCGCATCCAGCACGCAGCGTTCGCACTCCTTAGCGTCCGGAATCTGAAAAACGCCAAATCCCAGGACAGGCATCGTAACGCCATTGTTCAACATCACTTTTTCCATCACAGTTTTTTCTATTGTTTTTGATACTAAAAAGGAAATGACCGACTAAACGGCCTGCTGCGGTTTCAGCTCTTTCAGTTCATACTTCCTGCTGCCAAGACCTATCTTCTCGGCATACTCTACCGTATGCCGCCCATGGCGGCTTTCAATACGCTCCACCAGGGGCCTGTTGTCATTCCCTTCGGACGGCCTGACGGCGTAAACGAGATCCAGGCAGGCCTGGTCAAGAGCAACCGGATCAAGGGAGGCCAGAATACCGATGTCCTTCATTTCCGGCGCATGGGGGTGGGAATCGCAATCACAGTCAATGGACAGATTATTCATCACATTGATGTACAAAATTCTGTCCCCGAAGTAATCCGCCACCGCCTGCGCGGAAGCCGCCATGGACTCCAGGAAATCATCCTGACTGGCCAGATTGTTCCACACGGAGGAAACATCCCGCGTCTTTCCGGCGGAATGGATGTACGCCTTCCCGGCTGCCGAGGCAACACCGATGGACTGGTTCTTGATCACACCGCCGAAGCCGCCCATGGCATGCCCTTTGAAATGGGCCAGATTGACCATGAAATCATAATTCTTTAAATGATCCCCCACGATATCGTATTCCAGGTGCTTCCTGTCCCTCACCGGGATAGTGAACTCCCCTTCCGCATCCATGATATCCACCCGCGCAATATCGGAAAAACCGTGATCCTTCGCAGCCTGCAAATGGTCCTCCGTCCGGGAGCGTTTGCCTCCGTAAGCCGTATTGCATTCCACGATGGTGCCGTTCACCCGGCGCACCAGGTCTTTGATTAAGGCCGGACTCAGAAAATTGCGGCCTCCCGGTTCCCCGGTGCTGATCTTGACAGCTACCTTTCCCCCGGCCGGACGCCCCAGAGCCTCGTAAATCCTCACGAGAGCCTCCGGAGAAATTTCTTTCGTCATCCAGACCCTGGAAGCTCCACCCTTCTCCGCAATCGCGCCCAGGGCATACTCCGGCAAAGCCAGGCATGCCAGGGCTGCGGTGGAAGACTGGAGCCATGTTCTTCTCGTCATCTTATTTTCCATGGCAACTTGATTGTTGATGATTAATAACCGTTCTCCCTGTTAAGAGCCTGCAGGACCCGACGGGCACGTCCGTGTTCCGGAAATGAGGCCGCACAGCGTGCGGATGATTCTTTCCAGCCCCTCAAGCAGCAGCTTCCTGGGACAGGCGACGTTCAGGCGAATGAAGCACCCCGCCGTTTCCCCGTACATTTCCCCGCCGTTGACGAGCACCCGCCCCTCCTCTTCCAGCAGGCGGACAATCTCTGCGGAGGGAAGCCCCAGAGCGGAACAATCTATCCAGACCAGGTACGTTCCCTCCAACGGCACCACACGAAGCTGCGGCAGACGTTCTGCCAGCATATCCCGGACAATCTCGTAATTCCCGTAAAGGTAGAGCTTCAGTTCCTCCAACCAGTCCTCCCCTCCGTTATAAGCCGCTTCCAGGGCATCTACGGCAAAAGAATTGACGTCACACACCTCATTGATGTTGATGGCCTTGTCAATCCTCTTCCGAACTTCTTCATCCGCCGCGACGATATTGGCTATCTGAATGCCTGCCAGATTAAACGCCTTGCTGGGGGAAATACAGGTGACGGAATGGTGCAGGGCGTCCTCGGAGAGGGAGGCGAACGGCGTATAGGGATGGCCCGGATACGTCAGTTCGCAATGAATCTCGTCAGCCACTACGAAAACGCCGTTTCTCCGGCAAATGGCGGCCATCTCCTCCAATTCTTCCCTCGTCCAGACGCGCCCGGCTGGATTATGGGGATTGCACAGGAGCATCAGCTTGACGGCGGGATCGGAGGCTTTCCGTTCCAGCTCCTCCGCATCCAGCGCATATCTGCCGTTCTCATATTTCAGAGGGCAGGTTTCCGCCACGCATCCGTTATTGCGGATGGAGGAAAAAAAGCAATTATATACAGGCGTCTGCACCAGCACCTTGTCCCCAGGGACCGTCAGGGCCCGTATGACGGCAGACAGCGCGGGAACCACCCCCGTGGTATAAATCATCCATTCCGGATTAATCTTCCAGCCGTGGCGGCGTTCAAACCAGTTTGTAACCGCCTCATAATAGGAATCCGGAACCCGTGTATAACCGAAAATGCCGTGCTCGGCCCTCTTCCGGATGGCGTCCGTCACCGCCGGAGCCGTACGGAAATCCATGTCTGCCACCCACATGGGCAGAATATCCTCCCGGGGCATGGAATCCCACTTGTAGGAATTCGTGCCGCGGCGCGGAACAACAGTATCAAAATCGTACTTCATGCGGCTTCTCCGGATTGGGATTTTTCCGTTTCAATGGAGCAATTGGCAGGAGCCTTGCAATGCTCGTCCAGAATAATATCCCCGTACTCTTCCGCAACAATGCGGCCGCTGCGCGGATTTTTGACGCTGTGCACACGCCCCTTGATTTCCGCATGCACGGAGGAATACTCAAAGCAGAGATCCGCATCCTCTCCGAGCGTGCAATTCTCCAGAACCAGGTTTTCCGCGTAGCACAGCGCCTGCGTGCCGGAAATGCGGCAATTCACCAGACGAAGGTTCCTGGAATGCCAGCCCAGATATTCCCCGTCCACCACGGAATCGTACACCGTCACGTCCTCCGTATTCCAGAAAGCGTCCTTGGAATGGATTTCCGCATTCCGTATCACCACATTCCTGCAATATTGGAAAGAGTAATTTCCGTTCAGGCGGAAGCCGTCAACATCTATATTCTCCCCGTGCATGAACAGATAATCCCCATGCTCCGCCTGCACGCCGCGAAGCTTCGCATTACGGCAGTGCCAGCAGCATTCCAGAGCATCCGTCAGAACGACGTTCTCCAGAACCATCCCGTCCATATCACGGAACATCTTGGGCGCTTCCACGCGGGTATCCTTCATGTGCAGATTCCGGGAATACCAGATGGCGGCCCGGGCGCCTTCCCTGAACAGGCAATGTTCCACCAGCAGCCCGTCATTGTGCCAGAAAGGGTACTTCCCCCGGAACTCGCACCGCACAGCTTCAATGTCGGAACATTCCTTCAGGGCGGATTCCCCCGGATAAATAATGACGTCTTCCAGCCTAAGATGGCGGGAAGCGAACAGGGGACGTTCCCCTTCGTAGGAAGCATTTTTAATCATTCTCTTGGTCATGGCGATGATTTGATAAAAAGTCTGTTGTTTTTCATGGTGTGCCTTTTAAACGGCGATGGCCGGATTCCGGAAAAAGAAAGGAAAGGACGCCGGCCGCGTACCATGCCTTCTTCTTTCTTCATTCAGGCTATTCCTTATAGTAACTATAATGCAAAAGATTTTTAGCACTTTCTGCTTCATTATTTTTAATTCATTTATAATGAATACATATCAACTGTCATAAAATTATTTCTCAACATGCAAAATCGGAAAAAGCCTCTTCATTTTTCACTTTCTCCGCAAAAGGCGCATCTTTTACCCGGAATGAATCCAGAAGCGGAAGGCCGCCGTTCCTGGCGGCATCTTCCGCCGCCAGTCTCCCGACCAGCGCCATAACGCCCGGAATAATGGGCGCCCCGGACCCGGGTCGCATCATCCCCGCCTCGCATCCCGGCACGACAGACACCACAGGGGATTTCCATACAGGCCTGTGCCCGCTTGCGCCTCAGGAAACTCCTTCAACAGCCGGTCCCGGCGGCCACGCCAGAATGAAATCAAACCGCGCCAGATAAACGGGAAACGGCCACGTGGAGGAAAAGCATCCCTGCTCCATCTCATGCGGTTCCCTCCGGACAGAAATCCGGAACCACAGCTTCATCCTCTTCGCAAACGGGCGCCATACTGCCCGCCTGCATGACCAACCGCTATTCCCGCACAGGAACGGCATTGGCGGACGGCATTTCCGGAACCCGGGTGATGCAGCCGGCAAATAATGCAGTCATCCAAGCTCCAGCCCTCTCCGTCTCTCCCGTTCAAATTGCTCTGCGGATAAAAAAGCCCCTCTGGAAATCCGGCGCCCATTCCTGCCGGAACCTTTCATGCGTCCGCAGGCGTTTCAACCGGAAAAAACAAACCGGGAGGCATCAAACGCGGCCGTTCATTTCCGAAAGCAAGCTCCGCAGGAAAAAAGCGTTCCGCCCCCCTTGGACAAGGGCTGGCTTACGGTTTTATGGAACAGGAAGACTTGGAAGCCTGCAAAGCGGAATTATCCATCTCAACAGCCAGCCAGAATACGCCGACGGCCATCAGACCGAAAACGCAGGCTCCGGCGACGGAAAGAATGCTCATTGCCAGCTTCCGCCGCTCCGCCTCTTCCCTGCATCGACGAACCAGCACCCGCAGCGCGCCGCAGACGGAACCTGGGCAAATGCCCCACTTTTCTTCCCGGGAGGGCTGTCTTCTGGCATACAGGTCGGACCTCATCATCACGGGATGCGGAAACGGCTCCGGCTGCATTACGGAAAGGTCTAATGGCATGTACTTCATAGCGCCTTTTTAACGATTTTCGTTAATACGTCAACACATTTTAACGAATTTAATTTATTTCTTTCTATCGACAATTCACGAAAATCGTGTATAATCAAGCCATGACACCGACAAAAGGGGATGTGAAACACTGGTTGAAGGCCATTGGGAAAAACCGTGACTGGCTTGCCATGGAATGCGGTACGGAAAAAGGTACGGTGAATAACTGGCTCTCCCCCTCCGGCCCCTTCCCCGCCAGCGCCATGTTGAAAATCCAATCTCTGATGTCTCAATACAAAACGGTTCAACCGGAAAACGAACCTGTCCAGACCAATCGCCTCGTGCTGGAAATCACGGAAGAGCGCATGAGGAAATATGAACGGGCCGCCTCTGAAAAAGGCGTCCCCCTCCGCCAGTGGCTGACGGATTTGGCAGACGAAGCGGCGGAGGAACGCCAGCTGCGGTCAACGCATTCCCCCTTGGTTCCCCTGGTCAGACAATTTCCGTCCCATGCTGGACACGCCAGGCGTGAATACAGTACGCAAATAATCGGCAACATCGCCGCAGGCTCTCTTGCGGAAAGCGACACCGTCCCGTCTACCATTTACATGGAAAGGCCCCTGGGTAAAAACGAATACGTGGTTCGCGTAGAAGGGAAATCCATGGAACCCCTCATCCCGGACGGCTCCCTGGTGATTATGCGGCGCCATACCGCCCCGCCCATCCCCAAACCGGGAACCATCGTGGAATACAACGACGGACGCGGCGTTACGCTGAAAAAACTGATTCGCAGGAAAAATGCGGAAACAGGAAAAACGGAATACGTGCTGCAGCCCATTAACCCCGCATTCAAGGACATAACCCCCATGGACGGCGGCAGTATCTCCGGAATATATATGGAAACCCTTGTAAACTACCGCAAAGGCTGAGCATTCGCCCCTGCCAGGCCCTTTTCCCATTCCGGAAAAAACGCCGCAGCGCAGAAAATCGGACGGCAGCAAGCAACACCCTGTTCTTCCCGGCAGACTTACAAAAACGGTTCCATCCTGACGGGGTTCCCCGGTTGCCTGCATCTTCCGATCCATAAGTGGTTCTTCCCTCCGGCAAACCGCCGTTCGTTCCGCTCATCGACCTGCCGGCAGATAAAACAGGAAACGCCTGTTGAAAGAATCTGCCGGGAAGAAGGGTATTTGCTTAGGCAGCTCAACAATTGCGCCTCCGGAGAACCTGCATCTACCGGAAAGGCGGAAAATGAGCAGCCGTTTTTTCACATTAAAACAAAAACAGCATCGAACAACAGCTTCTCTCATGTTGAAAACGCAGCATTCTCCCATTCCCCCAGGCAGTGAAAAACACCACTACCACATTCTTGACGGTTTGCGCGGCGTAGCCGCCATTGTCGTCGTATGGTTCCACATCTTTGAAGCCTACGCCACCAGCCATGTGGACCAAATCATCAACCACGGCTACCTGGCCGTCGATTTTTTCTTCATGCTTTCCGGCTTTGTCATCGGCTACGCCTATGACAACCGCTGGAAAACGATGACGACCAGGGAATTCATCAAACGCCGCCTTATACGCCTGCAGCCCATGGTAGCGATAGGGGCGCTCATCGGCGCGCTTATCTTCTATTTCCAGGGCTGCCCCGTATGGGATGTATCGCAGGTAGCGGTCATTTCCCTGTTCGCCGCTACCTTCGTCAATATTCTGCTCATTCCGTCTTCTCCCGGCATGGAAATCCGGGGGCTGGGAGAAATGTACCCGCTCAACGGCCCGAGCTGGTCCCTGTTCTTTGAATACATCGGCAACCTTCTTTATGCCCTCTTCATCCGGAAACTCTCTACACGCTCCCTGGCAATACTGGTTGTCTCGGCCGGGTGCGGCCTTGCCTCCTTCAGCTTCTGGGGGCCTAACGGAGACATATGCTCCGGATTCTCCATGACCGGTACGGAATGGACGGGTGGCTCCCTGCGCCTGTTGTACTCCTTTTCAGCCGGGCTGCTCCTGTTCCGGCTGTTCAAGCCGTTCAACGTCAAAAATTCTTTCTGGTTATGCAGTCTGTCCCTTGCCATTCTGCTGGCCGTTCCCCGGCTGGGAGGACAAAATGCTTTCTGGATGAACAGCCTCTATGAAACAGCGTGCTTCGCGGTATTTTTCCCGCTCATCCTCCTCTTTGGCGCTTCCGGCAAAATTACAAATCCCTATACGGATAAAATATGCCGTTTCCTGGGCAACATCTCCTACCCCCTGTACATGGTGCATTACCCGTTCATCTACTTGTACTATGCGTGGGTGAAAAACGAAAAGCTTTCCTTCCTGGACTCACTTCCCGGAGCCCTGGCCGTCGTCATTGGAAGCATTCTGCTGGCCTGGCTCTGCCTGAAACTCTATGATGAACCGGTCCGTAAATATTTGACAGCTCTGTTTTTAAAAAGAAAAGTCCTTCCAAGGGAAACTCCCGTCATTCAGGAAAGCGGGCTTCCGCAATAATTCCTCTCCTTCCGGAGGAGATCAACAAAGGCGGGGCAGCGCATAAGGCCCCGCTGCAAACAAGATATCCGGCTCTTGTTTCACCTCTGCAGAAATAAACGACCGCCATATCCTCCTTCCGCACCTTCAAATAATTAAACGGAAATATCACTGTTCAGGCAAACTCATTATTCCCGCATCAAACCGGCCGGGATTCTTAAAAAATGGAGCGGATGATGGGAATATTAGCCTTGATTACCAGATGGTTATGTTACGCACGTGATTTATAATGTATAGCATGCTTTTACGTCCAAGTAAAAGCAGAAAAAGTGTCATGTTTGCAACTTTGTACAACTGAAAAAGATAACATGGACAGTGATGATGCAATAGCCGATGCTACATAGGCTTCATTTAACCTTGTTACGGTAAGTTTTCAGAAAGGGGAATCAGGATGGTGAGGGTGTATTCTTCCTGGCTCATGGTGTACTGGAGAGGACGAAGAATTTCTTGTAGCTCTTGAAGCATCCTGTCATGGGAAGCCCGGTCCGATGGGGTGCGGGCCGGGAGCAAGTCCGCATGAATCACTAGTCGGCAAATGTCCCCGTTCTCTTCCGGGTAAAAACACCAGTCCGCATATTCCACGACACCAAGGCCGCTCCAAGTCGTGCGGTTTTCGTAGTGCTTGAGGAGGGATGTTGCCTTTTTGACTTTCTCCACCAGGGCCGCCCATTCCGGGTGGCGGCGTTCCTGTTCTTCCCGGACGTAAGGAACGAAGGCTTCCATTAACCGTTCCGCTTCCAGGGAATCGGTATCGGAGTTGGGCATGGAGAAGGAGGGCATGGGCGGGATGTTAGCACTCCGGTTTCTGGAAAGTAAGTCTTTTGTCGGTCCGTTTCGGGGAAAAAAGGCATCAAAAAATCCCTTTCCGGAAGATGCCGGAAAGGGATTGAAGAAGCGGAGCCTGCTGTGTTTTCAGCCTGCTTTATTGCGAAAACCCGACAAGGCGGTTGTACTCCTGGTTGGCTTCCTTGAAGAGGGGGTCGGTGGGGTCCTGGATGGCTCGGAAGTAGCGGTGCGACGGATCGGTCAGCATTCGTTGTGCCTCCTTCTGCGGGGCTTCCGGCTGCGCTTCCTTCCCGGAAACGAAGGCGTCTTCCCCTACGGATTTCATCAAGGCGTAGAGAAGGCGGTAGCCCTTGGGCGACTGAAGGGGGGCCAGGTCCTCCGTGGTGAGGCCGGACTTTTGTTTGAGCTTGCCCGCAAATTCCTTCACCGATTTCATGTTGGCGTTGAAATTTTTGCCCCAGTCTTCCCGGAGTTCTTTGGTGGTGGCGGCAATGTTGGCCTGTTCCGCCTCCTGCATGGATTTGATGACGCCGGAAACGAATTTCCCCGCCGCCTTGCCTTCCAGACCGGAAGCCTTGGCGTGTTCCTTGAGGGTAGCCTTGAAGTCGTCCGTTACGTCCAGATCATCTGGTAATTCGAGTTCATAGGGCTTTTCCGGCTCTTTGCTGTCCTCCAGATTGCCTGGTTCAGTTTCGTCCCCGGGTTGCTCTTTTCCGTCCGGAGGTGGAGTATCCAGGGAGAAGTCAACCTCGCCGGATTCCGGAGCGGCCTCCCCCGGATTGTCCGGATTGGGCGGAGCCTGTTCTTCTCCGGGAGCGGGCGGCTGGGCCGGAGGCGTGTCTTCCGGCTGCTGGGTGGCGGGAGGTCCGCCCCCCTCCGGCGTTTCTTCAGCGGCGGCGCGGCAGATGCGCATGAATGGATTGAATAATGTGGTGTTCATGTTTGTTGTTGTTATTTTTGTTGGTTGGAAGTGGTGGTCAGGCAGCCAAAGGCTGGTATTGGAACAAGGTATCGGTTTCCAGGGACATCAAGCCGGAACGGGCACGTTCCACAAGAATTCCTTTCCCATCCTGCTGCAAGGCGGCCAGAAAGGGGCGTTCTTCCCTGCGGTAAGCAACCAGGCAGGAAGGAGCGTTGGCCGCGTCGGCCTCTTTCCCCTCCACCGTCCAGAAACGAAGCCTGCCGTGGAAGAAGAAGACGTATTCCGCACGGTTCCAGACGGAGCGGGCGAATCCGCGCGTCTCCGTCCGGGCAAAGACGAGTGCCATGCCGCCCCCGTCATGGGTGGCGAGCCTGTCCATCCAGCGGAAGGTTTCCCTGCCGTAGGGAGGATTCAGCCAGATGCGGCCCTTCCAAGGCCGGGAAAGGCCGTCGTCCAGAACGGTGTAGTGGCGGGAGGCGGTGGGCCAGGGCCTGTTGACAGGCGCGCAGGGATCAAGGTCGAAAGAACCGAGCCTGGAGAGAAGCCAGGGAGGGGTCAGCCATTCGTCTTTGTTGATGGTGTTGGTGTTGAAGTTTAGCATGGGATTGGAGTTGGATTCAGGCGTCTTCATCGTTTTGTTCCGCGGCTTGGAGGCCCAGGGCGATTTCACGCCGCAGCCAAAGGACGACTTCCCTCTGTCCGTCCCTGATGGCGGCGAGGATGGGATCGGGCTTGAGCGTTTGGCCGGTCATGGGATCGCGGGTCTGGTAGCATGGAAGCTCCGTTTGGAACTCCTCCTCTATGTAGGCGAGGGTTTCCGGCGTAACCTGGCGGGCCAGGTGGGAACGGCGGCGTTCTACATAGCGTTTGTAGGCCAGCTCCTGTTCGGTTGTTATGTGTTGTTCTATGGGTTGCATAAGAAAATGGAATGGCGCGCGTGCCGGTGCGTCAGGCGGGAGTCAGGTCTTTCTGGGCTCCGGCAAGATTCCGTGCGCCCTCTGCGGCAGCCAGCTTGCGCTGCATCTCGGCGTCTCGCTCCTTCTGCTTGTCGAGCTCGGAAAGTTCCCGGGCGGTGCGGCGGCAACTGGTGGGAGCCCCGGTGCGCTCGTAGAGGAATTGCGCGAATTTTCTCGGATTGACGTATTCGATCATCGAGGTGTCTTTGGTAATCTGCGTGTAGTTCAAAGCCACCTGCATGAAGTATTCGAGTCCCTGCTGCTGGGCGTTGGCGATGGCTTGTGAGATGCGCCCGAGGTACTGGACGTTGGGGATTTCAATTTCATAGTTTTCACTCCCTCCCATGTCCGGCACGATGAGTTCCGCGGGCACGTCGTCCTTGGGGAATTTGCCCTGCCTGAACAGGATGGAGAAGATGCGGTGCATGAGAACATTGCAGTCGCTTACAAAGAGGGTCAGTGATGGGGAGAAGGAGAGGACGCGCTCTTCCTGGCGGGCGTTAATCTCGGTTGCCGTCATTTGCCGGTCCACGTTGGCTAGAGGCATCAGCATGTCCACAAAGAAGGCCTCCCGGATTTTTTCCTCCTTGTCGGCAATGCGGTCTTTGCCGACATCGTAACGGCCCGAAGTAGCCCATTCGCGGGGGAGTTTTTCACGGGCCGCCTGCGCCTTGACGGTGGTGACGCCCCCTGCCCGCAAGTCTACTTCCCCGACCTGTTCGGCCAGTTGAATAATCCGCGGGAAAGCGGCCACTTCCGCCAGCACGTCCATGACGCGTTCCAGCTTGAGGGTAGCGGTGATTTCCTCCATGACATCCAGGCCGGGAGCGTAGCCGTAGGGGCCGTCGCCATAGCGCAAAAAACGAGTAACAAGAAAAGGAAATTCGTTGTAGCCCTCCTCCCGGATGACTTGTTTTTCCACTCCCCAGGCGAGGTAGACGGAGGCCCATTTCATGCGCTTGGCATTCACGAGATCATGCCCGAAGTCGCAGTTCTGCCGGGGGAAGACCAGGTGGAGGAATTCATGCCGCACGGTGAAGCGCTTCCGGGGGGCGTCAAAGTCCTTGCGGACGCTTTCCGGGAGTTTTTTGTAGCCGAACTTTTCCGCCGCCTGGTGGGGTGTGAGCTTGAACTGGCGCACGAGCGTGTTGACCTGGCCGTTTTCCCCCTCCGCGATGGCATACGTGCCGGAGGGGATATGCCGGAAGTTCAACCGGCCATCCGGTAAAGTATCACAGAAGAGGCACCCGGTTCCCGTCAGGCAGCGGTCTAAAAATGTTTCATGGATTTCCGTGTAGAAGTTGGAGCGTCCCAGCTCCGCAAACATGATTTCCGTGGATTCCGCAAACCATTCGTCCACGCGTGAGGATTTCTCCTTTCCGCGAAGCCCGCTCTGAAGGGAGAACCAGCGCTGGTTGGACGGGGTAATGTACATGATGTGCGCGCCCGTCAGGATGCGCAGGGATTTGATCGCGACAGTAGAATGCAGCCGCTTGGCGGTGGGGGACGGTCGTTCCTCACGGTCCGCCCCGGCCTGGGTGCGGGGCATGATGTGCTTGCGCAGCCAGTCCCAGTCTCCGCTGTACCCCCTCATGTCGCCAAGGAGGGCTTCTGCGGTGTCGATGTAGCGGGCGGCAAGGCGTGTGTTGGGACGGACCATGAGGATGCAGGGAATGCTTGGTGGTATATCAGCCCAGCGTCTTGCGCCCTCCCATCAGGGAGGACGCGGCGGAGGGATTGACGGTGCGGTTCAGCGAGAAGCGGCGTTTAGCCGCCGTGTTGACGGCCTGCTCGCTTTGTTCCCGGGTGTCCTGCGTTTGCTGGGCGGCTATGTCCGCAGCCTGGACGGTGGGTTGTTTTTCCATGGCCGAGGCCATGGCTGCCGCCGCCTGCTTTTGTTCCTTAGCCGCCTTTTTTTGTTGGTAGAAAGACGAACCTATGGAGGCGAGAGTGCCAGCGATGAGAGCTCCGGTAGCCATGGCGGGAACGATATGGTTAGCGGAGAAGACCGGCAGCGAAGCTCGCGGCGGCGTCCAGGCGGTTGATCCAGCCCTTGCCGAAGGCGCCCCATTGCTTGCAGGAACGGTAGTGCTGTTCACGGAAACGATGGAGGAGCATCAGCATGACGGTTTCCCCATTGGCGGTGAGAGCCGCCTGGAACGCGGAACGCGTGGCGGGGCCTGCGATACCGTCTTCCTTTAATGAGCCGTTGCGGGCGTTGACGGCCCGCTGGACGGCAAGCGAGGCGGATTTGACCCCCGCATTGAAGAAGAAGTCGCGCAGGAAGAATTCCACGGCGGGGCAGTCCTGCGCCCCGAACCAGGTGCGGACGGCCTGCGTGTTGTCCAGTACGTACTGGAGGGAGGCTTCCCAGGCTTTTTCCTTTTTCCCGGCGTCAAGCAAGGACTTGAGATGGCGGAATACGACGGGTTCGATGCCGTCGCAGATGCCGCAGATCTCCCAGTCGCCGCCCTTGTCGGCGGCGGGGAGGCGGGTGACGCGCAGCGAGTCCGGCCCGGTGGCGCGGTTGTCCTCCAGATAGAGGATCTGGGCGGCGATTTTTTGTTCTGTCGAGGTCATGGTTATTTGGCTGCTTGTTTGAGTGAGGAGATTTCCGCCTTGAGTTCTGTGAGCACGCGGACGGTTTCCACCTGGGCGCGGGTTTGCTCGGTCATGTACTGGCGCATGTCGTGGTAGAGGACGCCCATGCTCACGAGCATCACGGCAATAAGAACAGCGAACACGCCGTCCTTGGTCGCAAAGACGACTTTGAGGGTGTTGACGAGGCGGATAATCCAATCGTAGGGCTGGCACATATCGCGGCGGTTATTTGGGTTCGGAGGTTATTATTTCTGCTGGCGGATGACGGCAGTTTCTTCCTCCCGGGGGGAAGCCTTTTCCGGCGCGGGCCTGAAGATGACGTGGCCGTTCTTGACGATCAGGCAGGTTCCGTCTTTGCAAATGGCGGCTCCTTCTTGGGAAATATCCACCGTGTGACCGCAGGAAGTAAGCCCGAGGGAGGCCAGCCAGCTCAAGGCGGCCAGGACGGCGGCGCTGACAAGGCCCCAGAGGATTTTTTTCCCTGTAGAGGAGGATTCTTTTATTTTCCTTTTGGCGTAAGCCAGAAGGTCGCCCAAGGCGTGCTGCCCGAGCGTGGGCAGGATATTGCCCGCAACCTTGCGCCATGCCTGTTTTTCTTTTTCAGGCAAGGCGTCCCAGTCCGGCGGAATGCCGGGATTGAGTTCGTTGTGGTGCTGGCTGTAAATCGCGTGGGCGATTTCTTCCGTGTGGTGGTTGCATGTATTGGTTGCATTATTCATGGTTTTGTTTTTGGTTTGGGTTAATCAGGAGAAGGGGAAAGGGAGAGGTCAGGCCGTTTGCGTCTGGTCCGGGTTGAGGAGGGCCAGAAGGGCATCCTTGTTTGCGAGGAGCTGCTTGAGGGACGCGTGTTCTTCTGAATAGAGGTGGAGGTCCATGTTGTATTTATGGTCGGCGAAATTCTGTGAGCTGATCGTGTCGTCCCATTTGTTGCGGTCTCCCCGGTTGACGTGAATGTAGTTATCCTCAAAATGGGATTGCAGCATGCCCAGAGAGGCCTGGAGCAATCCCCCCGTGATGCCGGTGCGGCCCTTCATGGGAGTCACCAGAGTGTGATCCTCGTTGATGTCCAGCATGGTGGAAGGGGCCACCAGCACGTACTGGCCGGGAACGGTGATGGAGAGCAGCGGGATGAGGGAACCGTCCCCCGCTACGGCGGAAACCGTGCAGGGCCGGGAAGCGGTAATGGCGTAGGAGTGGCCGGTAAGCGTCGCAATTTTCATGGTCAAAGACAGGTGGAGATGGGATCAGGAACCGGAGAATTTGCCGGAGACGAGGCGCTCAACCAGCTTCCGCACATCCGCCATGGCGGTTTTGCCCTGGTGCATGCCGTTACAGACGTTGATGACTTGGAAGCCTGTATAGAGAGGGGCGATGTCCAGGCCGCGCGACCAGTTGTAGATGATGAGCTGGCCGTGGGGGCCGTTGTCGCCGGGAGTGTCCGGACTGTTGAGCCAGATGGGGATGGGCAGGAAGCTTCCGTCCCCGGAAAGGGATTGGGCAAGCCTGCGGGCGCGGTAGCCGAGGTAGATGTCTTCCTGAGACCGGTCCCCGACGGGGCAACGAGTGAAGAGGTCGATGAGGGCGTCTATGAGGACGGCCTTGAGCCCATAGCACATGCCGTAAATGCACCCCCGGTCATCCGCGCCGGTGACGAGGGCGGAGCTGTCCTTCACGAATTGTTCCAGCCAGATGGTGCCGAGGAGCAATGTGTCGCAGTCCAGCTTGACGGCAATATCCTTTTTGCGGCGCATGGAGCGTTTGAATTCGGAAAGAATCCCCATGATGCAGTCCTGGCCGTTGAGGTTGCCTCTGCGTTTAAAGGTGGAGGTGCGGTAGGTTGCACCCATGGCCTTGAGTTCCGAGACGGCTGCTTCCGGACACGGATTGCTGGCATCGTCAACGACAACGATGGAAATATCCCTGCCAAGGACATAAGGGGAATGGGCAAGGGTTTCCAGGGTGGCACGGCACGTCCAGGTCAGCAGGTCGGCGTGGCCGCGGTAAGTGAAATAATGCAGGTAAATCATGGCGCGTCAGTGGCTGGGTGAAGAAGATTATGGGAGAAGCCTTCCGGTACTTCCGAGGGTACTTCCGAGGGTATTTCCGTAGGTATTTCGGTGGGGCCTTCCGTAGGAGGATCGGTAGGACCTTCCGTAGGCGGTTCCGTGGGAGGGTCGTCCGGAAGAAGGGTAGTGACATTGTGTACTTCCTCCGGTTTCTGGATTGAGGTGTAGCGCAGGGAGCCGTTTATCCATCCGGCCTTGCCCTCAACCAGGCCGGAGCCCATCCATGCCGCCTCACCCGGGATGTGCTCATACAAGAAGCTCATCTGAAGGACGCAGGCGAAGATGCCCTCTTGCGGGGAGCCCTGGTAGCCAAGCCAGGATGTCCCCGTCAGGGAGAGGTAAGGGATGGACTCGTTGTGCCACGCCATGCCCATCACGTTTTTGACGCGGCCTGTTTGGACGGCCTGCGAGTCAAGCAAGTCGAGAGTCGTGGCAGCCCTGGAAGCAAAAAGAACGAGTTCCACTTTGTACCATCCGGGAGGCAGGCTCTCCGACCTGTGCCAGTCCGTAAGCAGAAAAAGACTGTTCTGGTGAACACCGGGCCCGGCAGAAGATGTGCTTCCGGAGGGTTGAAGATCCGTCCAGGCGGGACCGCTGGCGGTAAGGTGGAGAACCTGTCCGATTTGGCCGGTGGCCGGACGCGCGAGAGCAGCCGCGCTTGTGTAGCTCTCAATCTGGCGCTTGCTGGGCGCGGCGGCGGCAGGGATGGAAGACCACGGGATAGAGGAGTTGCCGTAAGTCAGCCAGTTTCCGTAGTTGATGCAGACAGGGGCGTCAAAGGTGGTGGCGTTGGAAACGGTGCCCCCATTCCATGTTCCGGTGCCGAGGGAGGAAAGCCTCCCCTCGACATAGGAAACAACCTGCTGGCCGGAGACGAGACCCGGCTCCGAAGCGGTGATGCCGGAGGCGAGTTGCAGCAGGGGGATGTCTCCCAGTTTGAGTTCACGGATCATGGAAGGGGGGAAAGGAAGTATCGTTAGTCGGTAATGGCGTAGAGGGTGTGAATGTCCTTTGCCGCCAGGGCGTTATAGGCGCTCTGAGTGATGGAGGTGATTTTGGCGTAGATGCCCTCGGCATGGGTGGCAGCCTCCGAAACGGCTTCCTCCTTCGCCGTGGCGATGGAGTCCGTCACGTCGGAAGATTTGGCGTAGGGTTCAAGCTGGCCCTTCACCCACGACTCGGTGGCGTAGCCGTCCAGGGAAACTCCTGTGTCCCCCACCTTGATCCACTCTCCGTTCAGGTAGACGTATTGCTCCCGGAGATGGGAGTCTCCCGCACCGGCAGGGGGAACCAGATAGATGACATCCGGTACGCCTTCGGCGGGAAGTGTTTCCACCGGCGTGATGCGGATATGGGATTTTGCCGCGATTTGTTGCGTTACCCAGTCCTGCGTGGCATAAGAGGCAAGGGTGGTTGTGAGGGTGCTTGACTGGACGTAGGAAGCCAGGGCCGAAGCGTCGAGCTTGGCGTTCCAGGAAGAACGCTCCCCGTCAGTCACATGGATGGAACCGTTGTTCGCGTGAGCCGTGAGGCTGCTTGCCAGGGCAAAGGCCGTCAGGTCCACGAGGAGGGTGGAGCCCAAATAGAGTTTTGTTGTTGTTGAAGCCATGGTGTTATATGGTTTTGGTTAGCGGTTACGGGTAGTTGGAAGGGGATGAGGCCGCCTGGAGGACATAAAGTGTCTGGGGGCGTTTGCGGGTGGAGCCGAATACGGACTCATCAAGAACGGCCACCTGCGCGTAATCCGCCAGGTTGGCTTCCCTGGATAGGGTGATGGTTCCCGATGGAAGGTAGTTCCAGGCGACGCTGCCGGAATCATCCAGACAGCCGATACCTTCTGTGGCGGGGATGGCGCACACGCGGGCAAGAAGCTTGCCGTCCGTCCCGTCCACGGAAAACTCCCGGCTCTCCTTCCCCTCCTCCCGGTGGGTGGTGGCAACGAGGCGGTCTCCGGCACGGAGCGGCACTCCTTCTTCAAAGTCCCAGGTGTTGAGGGCGTTGTTTTGCTGGATGACGGAGTTAAGGGAAACGGCCAGCCACTCCGGAACCGCCCCCGGAACGGCGCGCCAGAGCTTCATCCACACTGGATTCTTGTGGAATTCGTAACCCGTGCGGCCGTCAATGGCGATGGAGCGGAGAGTGCCCGCTTCTTCCACGGCGAACGCGAAGCCGCAGGAGTTGAGGTTGTCCCTGGGACCGTCCGGAGCCAGGGAAAGTTCGATGGATTCCTGGCCGATGGCGCCCCCGGAGGGAACCTTGCGGGAAAACATCCCCACGGGGGCGGACTTAAAAGACCGGGTGACAAGGGCGGAATCGTCGTCGATGTACAGGGCTGTGGTGGGAGCCACAATGAGATACTGGCCGGGGTCCTCAATGGTAATCAAAAGAAGGGGAGAGGATTTGGGCATGACGGCACAGACCGTACAGGGGGAGGTGACCGTAACGGCATAGGTTTCTCCGGGGATGGTGGCTATTTGCATGGCAGAGGTCATCAAAAGTGAGGAGTTAATCGTAGATGGAGGGGGGAATAAGTTTCAGGCTTCCGGGACGATCTGGATGATGCGGGCAGTGAGGGAACAGGAAGCGGCAGGATAGATAAAGTACCCGCCCCAGCCTCCGCGCGGCTGGTGGGGGTAGACCTCCAGCCGGGCCTGCGTGTCCCCGGCCACGGAGCCGACCCAGCCGTAGTTCCAGTCATAGCTGCCCCGGCAGTGGCCGTTTTGCTGCTGATGGCGGTCCAGAAGGACTTGGCCGGAGGGGAGGCTCACGATCACGATGCGCACGCCCGTGGAAACGCGCTTCTGGCCCTTGCCGAAATACCCCCGGACTTCCGTGCCGGAAGGGCATGCCGGATAGACGCGGCTGACCGGCTGGTCGAACTCCTGCGTGCCGCCAATCGAAAAACTTTTCAGCGAAGGCAGTTTGATCTGGAGGGATGCGCTGTCCCCCAGACGGACGTTCTGGAGCAGAGGGCCTTCATTGTATGCGAATTCGAACAGTCCCGCTCCTCGGTAGGAGGCAAGCGGGTAGCTCCCCCATGTGCTGCCGACCATGTAGGTGCGGTCCGCCGTCATTTTAATGTAGCGGGAAGTAGAAGCGTAGACGGAGACGGCCTCGATGGCCTGCTCCCAGAAGGAGCCGTCCGGCGTGCCCGACCAGGCTGAGATGTCCAGCCTGATCTGGCTGATGCGTGCCGCGTTGTCCGGATAGATTTTCACGTCGCCCCGGTAGATGGCCTTTACCTTGTTCTCGCCCAGGCGGGCGTCATAGACCTGCCTGGCGGTGATGGAGTGATGGGAAATTTTCATGCGGGATCAGTAAATGATGTAAAGGGTTTTGGAACTCCGGGAAGGAAGGGCTTCAAATTGTTCCTGGGTAACGGGGAGGAGGTCGTCTATGCCCATGCGGGGCTGATAGCCGCCCAGCAGTTCCTTGACGCGGATTTCCGAAACAAAGCCCTTACCCTGCAAATCGGACTGGGAGACGAAGTTCTTCCCTCTGATCCAGGCGGCGGTGGCGGCGGAACTGGCCGGGCGGGGGCTGGCCTCGTGGAAGGTCTCCGTATCCAGTTGAATGTCGAGCGTGCCATCCTTGGCAATGGAGAGCGTCGTTCCTACCTTGATGCCTCCCAGCGTGCCGGGCGCGGCGGGAAGCAGGGAGAGGACTCCTTTACCGGACATGGTGAAGGAGGGGCCGGGCTTGACGGAGCCGCCCTTGTCCGGGGTGGCGTAGGAGTCATGGAAAACGATGTCTCCGTACCGATGGACGGCCAGGCGGCAGCGGGTGTCCGTCAACCCCTCAATGGTGGAGGTGTATTCTTCCGATTCCAGGCCTGTGCCGTAATCCAGCGACAGATAGCGGCCCGTGGCAAAGTCCAGTCCGTTTTCAGCATTGGCTCCAGAGGTATAACGTAGAAATCCCCTGCGGTGGAGGTTGATGGTGAGTGTGCCGTAGAGGGCGGCGGAATTGAGGCGCGTGTCATCCGAAGCAATGGGAAGGGAGACGATGTAGGGTCGTTCATGCGGGATGACGGGAAACTGGGTGCCCGTGGCGACGACTCCGTAAGAGCGGTTTCCCGCGATGGGGACCATGGCGAGATTGTTCTTGTTCGTCTGGACCTGGGCTCCGCGTTCGACTGATTTGGAGTTGTTGACCTTGATGGTTCCCGCCTGGTTGATTGTGGCCTCCGGCACGATGAGCTGGCCGCTGGCATTGACTCCCACCAGGCCGGGGGAGATCAGGGAAGGCTTGGAGGATGAGAGCTTGACTGTTCCGGGAACGTCCGTCCGGGCTTCACGCACCAGAAGCTGCCCGGCCTCATTGACGCCGACAATGCCGCCGTTCGTCAGGATGGTGCCCGTACTGAGACGGACCGTGCCGTGGGCGCGGACGGTAGCCTGCTGGAGGGTGGATTCACTGATGGGCGTCCAGGCGGAGTCCCCGTCCGGGAAGTCCACCCAGGCGTACACGTCGTAATTGCCGTCCGGGCTGGGGATGTAGTAGAAGACGCCGCGTTCTCCTTCCTCCGGCAGTTCCTCCGCGGAAGAAATATAAATGCGGCGGATGAAGTCGGCGTCCATGCCGTCCGTCCCTTCCGCCTGGACCTGCGTGTCTTGCTCGCCGATCCACCAGTGACCGTTGGCGCCGATATGCGGGGTGACGCCATCCCGGCCCTCCGCCCGGATGCCGGTGTCCTGGCCGGAAATCCACCAGTGGCCGTTTTCCCCGATGACGGGGGTGTCTCCCTTTTCCCCTTGCAGGATGCCGCTTTCAAGGATGTCCTGCGCTTTTTGGGCGGCCTGGTGGGCGCTTTCCACTTCAGCGTGGATGCCTTCCATGAGGCCGTCCACCTGGCCGAGCCGGTCCATGGCTTCCTGGGTGGTTTCCATGAGGCCGTCCAGTTTCCGGTCCGTTTCCTCCAGCCTGTCGGCGGTTTCCTTCGTCTTCTCCCAGGCATTCCAGGCGGAAGCGGCGGCAGTCTGGGCCAGCGAGGAGGAGAGCCATTCAAGCTTGAGAGCGCGGGCCGTGTCTCCTGGGAGGCGGACGGAGAGCGTCCGGTCCGCCGTGGGACGTGCATCCAGAACAGTTTTGGCCTCCAGCGAACCGATCACGCCAATGCAGCCCGATAGCATGCGCTCCCGCAGCCCCTCGTCCGATACGCAAAAAACTTCATACGGCCAGCGGCCTTCCGGGAGGCCCGAACAGCCGACGACAAGGAGGTGGGACTCTTCACCCTTGGCGATGTCCAGCTCCAGTTCGCGCCCGTTTTCCCCCACGAAGATGCGCCCGGAGAAGGTAACGCCATCCAGCGGTATCGGTTCCCCGGTCCAGGCATCAAAAAACTTCCATGTCATCGAATACGGGACGTTTTCGATAACGGCGAAGTTCTCCGTGGTTCCCAAAAAGTTGAGCATGGGCGCATGCTAAAACCATCCGGAAAAAACGGGGAGGGCTTGTGGAATGAAGGGGAAGTATCAGGTTATGAGCAGGGGGCGCAAAAGAAGAAGGGGCTGCCTCTTTTTCGTGAGACAGCCCCTGGTGAATCAAAAAGAAAGGAGAAGGAAGAAAACCAGGTTACTTGCCGGATTTCGGGTTAAAGCGGGCTGCTTCCGATTCGGCGGTGATTTTTGCTGGCTCAATATGCAGGAGCTTTTTCATGGCACGGCCAGGGTCACTCTCCGTCATCGGAAAATAGTCAACATGATCACCCAGGTCGTAAGCCCCCAGCAGAACCTGTGAGGAATATACGGTGGATGCAGGGTTGAAGTCCTCCGGATCTTTCCCCAGTTCTTTGACGTTCTTTGAAGGGGCCAGTACATACATGAACGAACTGCCGGACAACAATTTGGTTTCCGGTTTACCGCCCGCAGGCAGTTTACTATAGAGATTGAGCCATTTGACCAGGGCTTCCACCGGAATATCTCCCCTCAATGACTGGACGACACGGGCATAATGCACCGTTCCCTGGTCAGTTTTTACGGTTTTATAGGGAATAACCGCCAGGACAACGTCGTTCTGACGCAACTGCCGGGCTGTCCCACGCAGGAAGTTATCATGGTCATTGTCAATCTCCTCTTGCGTGGCTACACGGTGAGGCACCGAAGGAACACTTTCTCCAAGAACCGCCGCAGTGAACAATCCGGAGAGCAAACAACAAAAAAGAGATGTTTTATCCATAGATAAGAATAGATTTACTTCTCCTTTTTATGTTCAAAATAAAAGATAAAAATAAATAAAAACATGAGCCTTCCTTTCTCCAAACAAAACTGGAAGTTGTATATCCATATCCAGGAAACAAGGCCATGAAAAAGGGGGCGGGAGTTTTCCCGCCCCCTTGAATCAAAGGATGATCCTGTTATTCCTTATCATCCAGAGTGGCACGCTGGAGCAACCAAATGTCGCCGCAAATGAAGCTGCCTACGGAGGCATTGTCACCAGGGCACATACCAACGTGGTTCTTATTGCCGAAGATAACAATATCGCCCTCTTGCGGGGTGGAATATCCGTCCTCTCCATTACCGTTATAATCCGGTTCACCAAAAATGGTGCGAAGGTGGGCAGCCATGTTGCGAGCGCTGATAATGACATGTTTTCTGCCGCCCAGGGCTTCTGCATTGCCGCCATCTTTTTCGTCAGGTTTAATGTCGTTAGCTCCGGGTGCTCCTTCAAGATTGTACCCGTACTTGCTCAAGGCAATACTCAAACGCAAGGCGCAACTGTCATAATACTGCCGCTCTACCATCGGGACATTATTCTCTATTTCCTTGAGATGGGATTTGTTAAGCCATCCCCCGATATAAGCGTAAACGCCGTCGGTAAGCATCGTAAGGTAATCTACGACATTGTAGCATGAAAGAAGTTTCTGGGCATCTTGCTTCTTCAAGATATTCTCGGGAGCGTCAATTTCCCAGATCTTCATGTCTTCTCCGTTAACCTTGGGAACAAATTCCTCTGCATTGGGATAAGGAGCGATGGCTTCCGGAACTTTCTCGTTCTGGTGGTGGAGCCTGACGTGATGGAACCCCTTCTTGAGGTGGTAGAGTTCGCTGCTCTTGGAGGTGGATGAGTTGCTCCCCGTAATTTCCACTACCTTTTGACCGCCGACTTCAATATAGCCGTTGTCATCCAGGGTAACGGAAAAAGTATAGGTTCCTTCTTCCGCGATGCGGATATAGCCTTCCCAATCGTGAGACCCGGTCTCTTCTGTCTTGTGCCAGGCGATCTTGGGATCTTGCTTTGCCGTCACTTTGTAGCGGCGGTTGTTTTCCACATCCAACGGGTGGAACGGTTTGGTCGATATAGCCATAATGTTATTTAATGTATGTATGTTCTGGTGACGGGACGGCGGCTGGTTCTTCCCGGTCTCCGCACGGAGGGGGCCGCTGCCCTCCCATCGGCAGCAAGGTAACAGGAAGAACTCCGCCCATGGAGTGCTCATGGAATGAGGGGGGAGGAAGAACCGGGGCATCAAAAAACCCGGCAGGTGCAAGCTCTGCCGGGCATGGGAAAACAACGGGAAACTAACTACTCTTTAGAAAATCTTTTGCCGGTAGGTTTCCATGATCCTCTCCGCCAAGGCCTCATGCGTCCCGTTCCAGACGGAGGGTTTCTTTTCCCGCACCCTCCTTAAAATTTCCACATATGTTTCCGCCTGCCTTCGGGAACGCGTACCGTCCATGTTATTGAGCATGTCGCACAGTTTGATCGTCAGGGCGTCCGGTGGAAGGGCCGCAAGTTTTTTGCTCATGTAGCGGGCCTTGCCCAGCCTCTCCTTTTCCTCCTCGTCATTGGTCAGCAAATACACGAGCGTCGCCACATACGGGCCAAACTCGGCGGAAAGCTCCCCATAACTCACGCCGCAATCCTCCATCGTATCGTGCAGCCACGCGGCGGCCAGCAAGCGTTCGTCATCCGTGTACTCCGATAAAAGGCCAACGACCGCCTCCGGATGGTTCGCGTAGGGGTCGTTGGTGTACTTTCTCGTTTGTCCCTCGTGCTTGTGCCGGGCAAAATCCTCCGCCCGTTCCACCAGGCGGATGCGGTTTTCCCGTTTCAGGGCTTCCATGAGTAAAAGACTCGTCTTGCTGGGATTCACTTTTCCGGAGATCCATGTAAAAATATTCGTCCGGCTCACACCAAGGAGGGGCACCAGGAACGTGACCGTCTGCGTCTTGGGAAAGGGATCGCCAAAGGGCTTGTGCCGGGCCCATGCCAGAAATTCTTCAGGAGTCATGTCAGTCATCCAATCTCTGGACAATATAGGCTGTTTTTATCTTTTTGCGAATGGTTTTTTCCCGGCCTTCCCGCAGGAGGCATTCCCTGCCGGGTTCCTCCTGCGGGAGCACGCCCTCCCTCAAAGCTACGGAATCGGTTTCATTTCAGCGACATCATCATCTCTACCATGCGGCGCAGACGCCTCACCTCCTCCTCCCGGGCTTCCATCAAAACCAGGGCGGCGGTTTTCCACCCTTCCCAGCACTTCCGCGACAGGGAATCCGCATGGTAAACCACCGCAGGCACGCCCCACATGCTGAGATTGACGTAAGCGATCTTGCATGCGACCAAATCAATTTCTTCACAGGTGACGCGCAGCCCCATGCGGAGCTCTCCCAGCAATTCCGCCACAGCCAGCACCATCCGCGCCGCCCCGCAGGCGGGTTCGTACAGGGAAACCGTTTCCCCCCGCCTGATACGGGCCTTGACAAGTTCAATGTCCATTCCCATCCCGGCAGTCATCTTGCAGATGGCATCGGGCGTATAAACTGCGGAAAGAGCTCTTTTCCCCGCCGTTCCGGCAACATCCTGGTACACCCTGCCCAGCAAATCCCGGTACGGTTCCCGTTCCATCTCCTCCCCCAGCAGGAGCATGGCGCGCTGGAAGACTCCAATCTTCCGGTCACGGTCTTTCTGGAACATCGCGCGCCCCTTGTACTCCACCTTCCCAGCACTCAGAGTACAGAACATAACGTCCACAAACTCCTCGAACACCTGGGAGCAGGACTTCCCGTCCCAGTCCGCTGAGTTCAACTCCCGCCAGAAAGCCTCTCCTTTCCGTTCGTCAGGGGAGGGGAGGTTCTTTTTCCTGCTGCTCATGCTCCCTCCTTTCCATGGAAGGAAGCACCCGTGCTCTCCTCAGAAGCAATCAAACCCATCAGCAACTTCTCCGTTTTTCGGATATAACGCCTGCTTCTGGCAAGCCCTTCCGGGGAAAAGCCCACACGCCCCCGTACGTCCGGAAGCAGCAGCGGCTCCATTTCCGCTTCGGAAAGCCCCATGGCTCTCAATTCCTCTTCCCGCTTTCTCCAGTCGCCCTTCGCCCTGTTCAGCGCGGCGTTGACGTCGAGCATGTAATGGTGCATCCGCTTGAGTACGGCAAGCTTGTACTCCAGCTCCCTCCTCTCTTCCCCTCCGGAAGGCTCCAGCCACGCATAAGGCCTGTTATGGTACTTGTTGAAAACCTCGTCGTGCTTTCGCTCCATGTAATCCAGAATCTCCCTGCGTTTTGCCTCCGCAATCCGCAGCTTGCGGCTTTCCTTCTCGTGATCCGGTGAGTCGGAAATCACAAAATTCCCGCACCTGGCATTCGCATGGATGTAATCAAGATGCCTCTTTTTCAATCCCTGCCGGAAAACCTCCAGCTCGTACTGAATCCGGGAGGCGTTCTTCCCTACCATCCATTTCTTGATAGAGGCAAGGAAGAATTCCAGATCCTCCACATACGCCCTCCTCAGCCCTTCCCCGAACCGTTCGGGGTTGGAACTGTTGCGGACGAACGCGGAACGCGCCTCCTCCTGGCTGATGTCATCAAGGTACGGAGAATCCGGAGTCTTCCGCTCACCATCCCCGCACGGTTTTTCCAAAACAATATTCTGCATGGTTCATCCTCCGTTAATTGTTCACGTCCACATGGAAAATGTGGAAGCTGGCTCCCTGGATAAACATGAAATCCAGTCCCCCCTCTTCACCTTCCCGGCATCCCTCGTAGGCTGCCCCTTCCCCGAAGACTTCCGCCTTCTCCCGCATCCTCCGGTCAAGCTGTTCCTTCATTTCCTGAAAGGAGCCTTCCAACACCAGTTCTTCCCAGCCGAAAAGAACCGTCGCCCCGGCACGCGTCTTCCTTTCCGGCTCGCAGCTCTCCAGCCGTACCGTGGCTACGCAATAGAGATCCCACAGCTTCAACTCCCAGCGCATCGGTGCAGTCCGGGGAAGTTCATTCTTGAAGGCGGCATGGTCCGGCAAAATGGCAGCGATCCTCTTCTCCTCAAGGTCGAACTGGATAAAACATCCTTCGTAACCGGCAATCGGGCGTATGATTTCCGCCAGGCCTATGAGCAAAGCTTCAATCTCCCTTTTGGTTTCCAGAGTCGTGAGCGGATAGGAGACGTACAGGGCATTGGTTTCCCCCACCGTTTCCGGGGAGGGAAAGCCCGTGAAATTCCTCCGTTGCCAAATGCGCCGTTTGCGCATGCGCTCCACATCGGCAACTCCCGATATTTTGACTCTCTCATCTAGTCTGGCGACAATCGCGCCATGAGGTGTTTGATAATTCATATACTTCTTATACTTAGTTTTTTTAATCAATCCGCACAAGGCGTCCAATCTTGTGTGAACAATTCCTTTTTAGTAAAGTTATTTTACTAATTCAAGAAAAATAAAAATGCTCTTTCCACAATATGACACATTGCCTTTCTTCCAGTTGGGAATTTATCAGTTAAAGTACCGCCGCTTGTTATACTTAGTAATAAGCGTCCAGGAGCGCCGCGGGCGGGTTCCGGCCCGCCTGCGGTGTCTCTTGACGAAGCGGCCTTCCTTCCAAAAATCAGGACTTCTTGAAAAAGGAACTCATCACGTCCCTGTCCTTCCTGCGCCTTTCCCCCCGTTGCTCTTCGGCCTGTTCAATGAGCCATTTCTCCAGCTCCTCCACAATAAACAGAGGGTGGCATCCCCTTCCGGGGCGGAGTTTTCTACCCGTATAAAAAACCGGGCATCCTTCCTGCATCCAGTAGGAAACCGTTCTTACTCCCACCCCGAATATGTCCGCAATCTCCTTGCGCGTCTTGTATCGTTCCTTGTTCATCGGATTCAATCGTCTTGTTTTTCTGCTTCGGGAGGCTTTCGGAAAACCTTTGTGGCCTTCCTGCCTTCCACGCAGTTCCATTGAAGCCGTTTTCCCCCCATCCGGGAACGGTTCGCGGAATGAGGGAAGAGGAGCATTCCAGACAGACATGGAAGCGCTCCCATAAGGTGAAAACAGGGATGATGCAAAACAAAAGCAGCTCAGGGACTCTGCCTGCATGGAAGAGATAGGTACAAGTCTTCATTCGGAACAAAAAGGAGACGATTTCTGTCTTGATTCAAGTCTTGTTCTAATATGATTTTGACTTGAATGAAGTCAGAAATGAAAATAAGGCTTTATCCCTGTCGAGAAATCATGCATCATCATGCTATGAATACGGGACTTCAGGAATTGCTCAAGGACATCATCATAGACGGACAGTCAAGGATTCTTGAGCCTGGAAGTCCCCGGGATATGATCATCGAAACACTTCCCCGAAAAGCAAGCATTTGCATGGGGGTAAGGCGTTGCGGCAAGTCCACATTCATGGAAGGCATCATGCAGCAGCTGGCGGAAAGCGGAGTAAGTCGGGAAAACATGGTCTGGATCAATTTTGCCGACGACCGCCTCTCTCCCCTCGCTCTGGAAGGCTTGGGCGGCATCCATGAGGCCTATTACGGGATGTACCCTGAAAAGAGGCACAGGGAGAAGGTATATTTCTTTTTTGACGAAATCCAGATATTTCCCCACTGGGAGCTTTTCGTGGAGCGTCTGCGGAGGGAAGAAGAATGTGATATATACATTACGGGCTCTTCTGCGCGCATGCTTTCCCGTGAAATCGGAACGGAGATGAGGGGGCGCTCCCTTTCCTGGGAGTTGTTTCCTTTTTCCTTCGGCGAATATCTGACCTACCGGGATATTCCCCGTAACCTCAAAGGAGGAAGCACTCAAAAACTGCTGATCCGGAAGGCGTGGACAGACTACCGTGAGACGGGGGGATTTCCAGAGACCTTCAACGCCTCCCCGGCATTGCGCCTCTCCCTGCATCAGGAGTATTTCAACGCCTTGTTGTTCCGCGACGTAGTGGAACGTAACGATGTCAAGCAACCGCGTGTTTTGCGGCAGCTGGCGGGGCGCGTCGTCAACCAGGTGGGTTCCCTCTTTTCCATCAGCAAAACGTGCCGTGATTTCACGTCCGCAGGCATGAAGGTGGGGAGGGAAACCCTCTCCCAGTACATGGAGTGGATGCAGGATGCCTATTTCTTTTTTTCCGTTCCCGCCTATGACTCTTCATTCTCGGAACGTGAAAGGATGATGCAGAAGGTGTACTGCGTGGACCATGCCATGGCCGCCTCCCTGGGGGCTCACATTCTCAAAAACAAGGGACAGATGCTGGAGAATATGGTCTTTACGGGGCTGAGGCGGGTGACAAGAGAGATTTATTATTACAAAACAAAACAGGGGTATGAGGTGGATTTCCTGGCTATCCGCCCCGATGGAGGAAAGATGCTGGTGCAGGCTTGCGAGCTGTTGGACGACCAAACGACAAAAGCCCGCGAAGTCCGGGCGCTCGCCGCCGCCATGGAGGAAACGGGCGTGCGCCATGGCTGGATTCTTGCCGACAGCCATCAGGAGGAAATCAAGGTATCCGCCGGAACGATCCATTGCGTGCCTGCTCCTCATTTCTTGATGGAGAGGGAATTACCCTCCGCCTGATCTCTCACTCGCCTCCGGGAAAAGAACCCATCATTTGTTGCCATTGCTTTCGTATGACCGTAACTCAGTACATTGAAAATCTGTATGATCGCTTAAAAGATCATCTTCATGAGGATTATCTGGATCTATATCCCGTTCCCACAACGAGTAGTTTGAGGCTGGGGAGTGTATTCTCCACCTTGCATCACAATTTCCTTGAATCATTCAAACTGATGAACAGCAGGCTTCCAACGGGCGAGACCTGCGGAGTTCATTTTTGGGCCGATGCCAGCCGGGATCTTATTGCTTTGATTGATCAAACCGAGGAGTTGCAGACAACGTTGAAGAGTACTGAACTGGCCTTTTCACTGGAACCTTACTATTTGAATGTCATTGAGCAATGCAAAGATTTTCTGAGTCCCAGCGGGGGGAGTACGATTCCGCCTCAAATGCGGAAAATAGAGTTGTATTACACTCAGCCGATTTTTTTGCTCAAAAACACCATTTCCCTTGGAAGAGGAATGGAGCAGACTGCCTGCGAATTGAAGTTGATAGGGGAAGGGTCCTATGCACAGGTATTTAGATACCGTGACTTGAATTACGACAAATATTTTGTTCTAAAGAGAGCAAAGGCAAATCTCAATGACAAGGAACTTGAGCGTTTCAAGAGGGAGTTTGAACAAATGAAGGGGCTCAATTCTCCGTATGTTGTAGAAGTATATCGGTATGACGATGAGAAAAAAGAATATCTCATGGAGTCCATGGATGATACGTTGTTTCATTACATTCAGAAAAACAATACGAAGCTGCCTGAAGAAAAAAGAAAGAATCTTTGCCGCCAAGTTTTAAGAGCTTTTTCCCATATTCACGCGAAGGGGTTATTACATCGAGACATCAGTCCTACGAATATTCTTATCAAAGAGTACGAGCACGTTGTGGTAGCCAAAGTATCTGATTTCGGCCTGGTTCATTTGCCGGACAGCAATCTCACCACCTGCCATACGGAATTTAAAGGATACTTCAATGATCCCGTATTGAGACTGGATGGCTTTGATAGCTATGACATTCAGCATGAAACGTATGCTCTAACGCGATTGATTTTCTATATCATGACGGGAAAAACAAATACCGACAGGATTTCGGAGGGAGCCATGAAAGCGTTTTTGCAGAAAGGGCTTCATTCAAACAGGAAGGAACGGTTCCAGAATGTGGGAGAGCTTCAACAAGCTTTGAAAACCCTTTGAATATTAATCCTTCTTTTGTCCTTTTCGTCAGCTCACTTTGGACAGAGAACTGGCATCGCCATATTTATACCTCTTGATTCGGTTTCATGATAAGCAAAACGGTTCCTCTGGCATGATGGGAAAAGAAAAAGAGAAGCCAAACACTCCTTTACTCTTTCTGTTCCTTAATAAGTCCGGTGCTCTTCAGCTCCTTGAGCAAACTGCTGAAACTCCATTCCGTCGTCACCTTCACCTCTTCCGGAGTGTACGCCCCGTCCATTTTGTTAAGTTCCTGCACGGCTCGGAGCTTGTCGGGCATCCGGCATTTTACGCCGAACTCGCTCGTCGTCATCTCCTGGCACAAGTCGGATTCCCCATCCACCGCATTGGGAGCCGTCGTCACCACCCGGCTCAACCATTCCATCCGGGCGCGCTTGGTCAGCACGGCGTCGCTCTGCGCCTGCTGGCGCAATTCCTCCAGGTACTCCTGCACCTTAACATTTTTTAACAGCCTGCTTGCCTGCACGTCGCAGGAGGCATCCTTCAACTTCTTGTTGGGAAAAGCCTTGCGGTAGGCTTCCCGCTGGCTCATGCCGCTGAAGCAATACCTGGCGAACGCACGCTGTTTTTCCGTTAATCCTCGCTGGGCCATGCCGTTATCAAGAGAACTTGTAAAGTTGGGAAGAATCGTTCTCCTTCACGATGCGGAACCGGTTGATCTCCCCCCAGCCCAGGTGATGCACCAGCTTCTTCACCGTGCCCACCCCTTCCGGCGTAATGTAGAAATGTCGCCGGGTGGAAGGATAATCCGGCCTTGGCGGCTCTTCCCGTACAAAGGTCACGTCCCCCACCTCCGCCAGGTAATTGAGGATGCGCCCGGTGTTGGGCACGCTCAATCCGGTCATTCGGACGATAGGGCCGGAGGTAATCGCCGGGTTTTTGGCAATCGCCGTCAACACCGCCACCTGCGATGCCATCATCCGTTGCTGGGTGAAACAACAGGCCAACTGATGGATCATGCCCACCGGGTCCAGTTCTTCCATGTCTTCATTCTGGTTCATTGTGTGTAGTCTCCCTGTCTTATTTTTTCCAGTTCTTTATCTGTCAATGGTTTTACGCCCTGCGCCAGGCGCAGGGCGGTTAATTCCTCGATAAGTTCTTCCGGTCCGCTACGGAACCTTTCCGCCCGTTGCCTGACGGAGCGTTCCTCCTCCTTCCACCGTCGTTCCGCGGCCTGTTTCCGGGCAATTTCCTTCTCGGCGGGCGTTTTACGTCCCGTACGGCGGAACCACGCCATCGCCTTCTGCACGACCTCCTGAAAAATCGTGAAAAACAACTCACGGTCAGGTGGATAGTCAAACTTGCTGCTCCGCTCGGGTTCGTGGCTCAAATACTCCTTCAGGGCGGTCTTTTCCGTATCGCTCACGGGCCTTCTCAACCCACCAAACGCCCTCAAGGCGGCCTGCCGCTCCCTAGCGTTGAGGCCTCCCACGTCCCAGCCGGGCCGCAGGCTCTGAACCCACCGGACAAATGCGTCAAAATCCGGGGGATCTTCTCTTGCCTCCCATTCCTGAACATCTGGGGGCAGGGGGGCAATCCCTCCCGGAGCCATCTTCTCCCTAAACGGTGGAATTCTCCCCCCACCTCCTTTATTCCTATTAAATTCTATTTCTCCCTCTGTTTGCGCTTTTCGTTGCGCTTTTAGCGCAACATTTTTCGCACAGCCGTTCCCGTTTTCCGTCACATCTGTTGCGTCCTGCGCCCCATTCCTGTTGCCGTTCTGTTGCTCTTTGTCCGCACGGGATTTTGCCGTCCTCCTGGCGGACTCCGCCCTGGCCTTGGCCGTCTCTCCGTTATGGCGGGCAAAATTGAGGAATTGTAAAGCGCCATCCTCTCCCCCGAGCCATCCCACTGACATTAAAGCCTTTGCAAATCCCTTGCAGAAAGTGAGCCGGTCGATGTACGCGCAAGTAATCCCCACGCAATCGCCGCTTACAGTCTGCTGGTCCGCCCATGCCCACAGCCGGATCAGCTTGCCCACCACCGTGTCCGGGTCCTTCATTTTGAGCAGGTGCGCCATCGTAACAACCTCCTGTTTATCGGGAAGAATCACCTCAATTTTGATCCACGGCACCGGCATGCTTTTTCCTCGCTTTCCATTCAGATTTCCTTCTCCTTTTCCTCACAATTCCGTGCCGGTTTTTCATGAAAAACCGTTCCGTCCCCTTCCTCATACCAGAACACCAGTTCCAGCTCCTTCCATCGTTTCATATCCTTAACACGCTCCACTCCTCTCAAGCGCAGCACCACGTCATTGATGCCCATGGCGCTGGCCGCCCCGTCCAGGTAGGCCTTGCATCGTGCCACGGCATTGTCATCGTCCGGTGGCTCGCCGTATTTGTAAAACCAGCGGATCAGGTAGCGGTTCGGGCGGAACTTGCGTCCTCCCAGGCATTGCAGGGTCAGGGCCCAGGCCAGGGTCCGGGCCGTCCGCTTCGCCTTCTGTTTTTTCCGGGCGGCCACCTGGAGGCCTCTTGCCGTCTTAGGAACGGAAGCGTTGGCGGAAAGGACTTTCGGCCCATGGGGCAGAACTACGGTCAAATACTCGTTATTCATCGTCGTCCTGCTCCGCGTGAGAGTTCATGTATTCATCCAGGGACTTCTTTGAAATTCGGATAAACGGTCTCCTGCGCGTCGTCTCGGAACCGTTTTGAAAAGGTAGTCTGCTTACCTTGATCGGCTTTCCTTCGTCTTTGGCATTCTTCCGGATGCGCTCCAGGGTCTTGCGGGAAATCCCATACACTTCCTCTACATCCTTGGTTGAATACCACTCCCTGCGTTCTGTCAGTTGTAACCTTCTGCTCATCGTTTCATGCTGGTTGTCTTTCCTGGCGGGATGCGGGAATCCACGCATCCTCCGCCCCTCTTCAGAAATGATGTTTCTGGCGTATTTCAAGCACGCTCCCTGAAAGATCTTCCGGATCAGGAAACGCGACATGATTCGGATGAAACGTCCGCTGAAAAAAGCGCAATCCTTGTATTTGTCAGGTGGAACAGGTGCCTGTTGCATACTTCTCGCATTATTTTTCCTTGAAGAAGAAACGGTCAATAAAAAATCCAAATTAACCATATAGACTCAAAAAACATTGAGAAATCATTTAGAAATTACTAAATTTCTTTTCCCGTGGATTCTCCAATAACACCCAACGATCTGAAAAACCTGCTCTCCTCCCTCGCCCTCTCCAGAGGGGAACTGGCCGATCTCCTCGGCGTCTCCAAAAGCACGGTGGACGGCTGGTGCTCCAACAAGTCAATCGGGAAAAAGCGCCAGCAGCAACTCCGCGTGCTCATTCTGGAACACCGCCTCGCGGCGGCCTCCGCACCATCAGATCCATCCCTGGAATTCTTTAACGGCTTCAAGCTCGGCCCCTCCTCCTTCACACCCCGGCAGTGGGAAACCATCCGCCTGGCGGCCAGCATCCGCGACATGACGCCGGGTTCCTTTTTGAAATGGGCCGTGTACTCAGTTTGCAATGACATATGCAGCAACCTGGAAGAAGCGGAAAAATAATGTTTTCCCCATCCCCCTTCATTCCGTAAGCACCTCCCACACTCCCCTCTTCCTGCTACCGTGTCCCCCTGATGGACAAGGTAACACTCTTTGAACAATCCCTGCATATCCTCGGGGACCGGGAATACAAGCGGGAGAGCCCCACGGGCCGCGAATGCGACCTCTGGTTCCCCATCGTCCTGGCGGAAGCCCTCAACTTCGGCTCCTGGTCTTTCGCCACTCTGCGCCGCATCCTCCCTCCCGTCTCCCCCGGCGTCTACCGCCTGCCGGAGGACTGCCTGCGCCCCCTGAAAATCAACCACTCCTCCTTTGAGCTGATCGGGCGGGACATCCTCCTCCACACGACCTACCAGCCGGAGCCGGACAACGGGCTGGAACTTACCTACATCACCAACGCCCTCGGCAAGGCTGAAATCCTGCCGGACTCCCAGCCCCTCTTCCTGCGCGGTTTGTCTCTTCTGCTGGCTGCCCGCATGGCCCCCAAAATCACCGGACAGCCCCAGCTCTCCTTCACGCTGGAGGAGGCGGCCAATTCCGCCCTGGCGGAAGCTCTCCACAAGGACGCCCTCGCCCAGCACTCCAATGACCAGCACCCCCTGGAGCGCATCCTCGGCCTCTCCATCGTCGGATAACCCTTTTCCTTTTTTTCCCATGGGACAAATCATCGGCAACGCCCTTTCCTCCGGCAACTACAGGACCATGGCTTCCGTGGCCCGCTCCCAGGGCCGCGCCCAGCAGGCCGCCTACAATCTCAAGGCCAACAACCTGGAGGAGGAAGCCCGGGCTGACTCCAGCCTGGCCGCCCTCAACATGTCCCGCATGAGGGAAAATCAGGCTTCCAACCAGGCATCGGCCCGTGCCCGGCAAGCCTCCTCCGGCTTCGCGGCGGAAGGTTCCTCCATGCAGAACGAACTCGCCCTGGCGGATGTCTTTGAAAAATCCATTGCGGACATGGCCCTCTCCAACGCCCTCTCCGATTCCGGTAAACGCACCGCAGCCATGGCCTCCCGCCAGCAGGGACGCCTCTCCATGATGCAGGCGGACGCCCAGGCCACCCAATACAACCGCCTGGCGAAATCCGCGCGGAACGCCGCATGGATTCAGGGGGCTTCCACCCTCCTTTCCGCCGCAGCCGGAGGCATCGCGGCCACTCCGGAAGAAACGGCAGCCCCCACCGCCACGGCGGGAACAAGCGGGAAGGCGACGGCTGGAGGCGGAGCTTCGGCAGGGGCGGCCACGGCTGGCACCACGCTCCCCTCCTGGTTCACAGGCGCCCTCTCCTCGGGCCAGTCCGCCTATGACCTTTCCGGGAACTTCCTCCAATGGTCTCCGGGCACCATCTCCTCCAGCAGGGCATCTTCCACCAACGCGGGCAGCGCCCTGAACGATCTTCTCGTGGCCCTCCTCGGCCAGTCCGCCTCTCCTTCCAGCACCACACCTCCCCGCCGCCAATGACCGACAACCGCACCACCCTGGCCTACGAGTACCTGGAGCAAATCGCCCCCGGTTCCTACGCCTCCCTCATCCGCTACACCCTGGAACACGACGGGATCATCCACGCCGCTCCGGACTGCTTCTGCCTGGCCGTTCCGGATGAGGAATCCCCCCGTACCGTCCACATCATCTTCCAGTGTTCCCGCCTCTCCGCCCTCTGGCGCCTGGCCCGCATGTACCGCCCTCAGTTCACCCACGTCCGCTTCCGCCGAGACTTCAAAAACAACTACGGGGAACACTGCTTTCCCATCGACCGCTTCCTTGCCAAATCCTCCCTCGCCCGGAGGCTTTCCTGACAGCCCCTTTCACTTTTCCCCCTCTCCCCCGCATGGACTCTCCCCTCTACCAGGGCGCGCGCGCCAACCTTTCCCAGCCCCAGCCCGTTCCCGTGCCCACCCTTGCCGGGGAGGCGTCCCGGCAGGCCATTCAGCGCGGAGCACAAGCTCTGGACGCAGCCATCGGCAAATTCGAGGCCATCCAGGACTTCGGGGAAGACCAGCGCATTGAGGGACTGATCCATCAGACAACCTCTGACTTCGATGAAGAATTCACCCGCCGCGCCTCCCTGGCGCCGGGAACGGAAGAAGCCCTGTACGATGAAAACGGCCGCCTCCACCGCGGCCACCTGGACGCCCTGGTAAAAGACTACTCCAACCAGCTCGCAGACATCCGTCCCGGCTACATCAGCCCGGACTCCCGCCTCCGGACGGAAGCCCTCCTGCAACACACCCGCCAGCAGCTCGGCATCCGCGCCTTCGGCAAGGCGGCGGAACATGAAATCCAGACCTCCCGCCAGGCCTACCAGAACAACCTCCAGACCGCCCTGGACCGCAAGGACTACGCCTCGGCCCGAGACATCACACGCCGCGCCCGCCAGAACCAGGTCATCTCCCAGAACCAGTACGAATATGAGGATTGGAAATACAACCAGCTTGACCGCATCGAGCAGTTCAAGTCCAACCTCCAGGAAAACCCTCTCGCCACCGCCGCCCAGTACGAGGACGGCCTCTACGACGACATCGCCCCGGACACCCGCCGCAAGCTGGAACGGGAACTGCAAACCGCCCTGCGCCAGCAAGTGCGCCAAATCCCCTTCACCGAAGAGGAAAGGAAACTTCTGGAAAAAGGCGTCTCCGTCCGTCCCAAATTCGACCGCCAGCCCGGAGACACCGAGCAAATGGTCGCCTGGCGTCAGGCAAAAAACCTCGGGATGCTCCACAAGTACAAGCCGGAAATCGACGCCGCCTGGCAGGAGGATGTCTACAACGCCCCCGTCCTTAAAACCGCCGCGCAGTATAACGCATGGAAGAACAACCTCATCCATACATGGTGCGATGAAAAGACGGGCTTTGACGTCAATCCGGAGCTCCTGTCCCTGGCCGCGGAAGAGAGGATTGCCAGCATGCTCTCCCTTTCCTCCGCTCAGGACAACCTCAACGCCTCCGAATTCTTTCAGGCTGTCGATCCCAAAGACATCGCCCCCGTCTACTACCAGCGTTGGCGGGACAAGGCTGAGACCTGGTACTGGACGGACAAGGGACGCCAGGAAAAAGAAGGCTCCGCCGCCCAGGAATACCTTGCCAGGGCCGGACAAATCCGCCATGACGCCTACACGGCCTACCTTTTCTGGCGCCAGAGCCACCCGAAGAGCACCTACTATGAGCAATACCGCCAGGCATGCGCCCTGATCGCTTCCAGCGCCTCCCGCCTGGACGATGAAAACGCCGTCTCCCGGGACGATCTCATGTTCAAGTATATGGAGCACACCTACGGGGACGGAACGCGGGAAAAAGCCAACAAGGCGCTCCAACTCCAGGCGGAACGCAACAAAACCCACCGCGAAAAACGCGCTCAGTCCATCTCTACCGCCCAGCAGGCAAAAACAGAGACAGTCTCTCCCACTCTCCCCGCCGTCATGGCGACGGACATCCGCCCCATCCCGGAAGAGCAGCCGGGAGCCTACCTCTCCAGGGCGGACTATGAAAAAGTCATCGAATACTACGGAGACAAGCCGGAACTCATTGGCGTCCTTCCCGGCACCGGCTCCCGTCGCGCCTGCTGTCGCGTACCTGTCCTGGGCTGGCACGAAGGGGAAGGGGTTCTTCTCACGCGCGGCGCGCGTCACGGCCAGCTTGGCGTCGTAGGGCGCGTTGACGGGCTTGAGGTGCGCTTCCGCCGCCCTGAAGAGAGCAAGATACTTACTGCCGAAGAACGCGGAAAGTACGTGGAAGGAAAGAAGAGGAAAAAAGAAGCTCCCTCCCTGCCGCCGCCGTTCAACGCTTCCTCCCCTTCACCGGACGACGGCCTCCTCCCCCTGGAAGGGGAAGAAGAACCGGAAACCGCCACTCCCGCTAGTGAAGCGGGTCTTCTGCCTCCTCTCTAATGTTCGCCACCTTTCATTCATGTCCCTGAACCTCACAGAAGCCTGGAAAGACGTTCCGCCACCCTCTCCTTCCGGAACACAAGACTCCGCGGAGGCCGCCTCCGGGCCGCCCCCTGCACCGGATTCCCGCGCCTCGTTCCTCCTCTCTCCCGGAGCGGAAGCCCAGCAAACGGCCCCCCTCCTCGGAGCCTTCGGGAACGTCCAGGACGCGACGGACGCAAAAGACCGGGAAAACTCCCTCCTCTCCGCGTTTCCCCGTCAGGCGGCCACGCCTCTTTCCCCCGCGCATCCCCGTTCCCTGTTCGATTCCCCCCTGACGCGTCCTCTCCTCCCCTCGTCCGCTCCGTCCGTTTCGGCCTACAAGCCCGACCCGCAGCGGATTGAAGAACTCCACGCCCTCATCCTCCACAACAAACAGGACCCGGAGCTTGCCACCCTGCTGGAGCGCAATCCCGCGTTCCGCGCCCAGGCCGCTCTGGATGACGGCTCCATGCCCGCCCGCGCCCTGCTCGGCCAGCAGATCCTCCGGGAAATAGCGGGGGAGAAATATGCCGGGGAACCCGGGTTCTACTTCCTGGCCCTGAAAGAAAAACTCCCGCAGACCGCCACCCGGCAGGAGGCATACGCCGCCGTGTACGACCATTATTCCAGAGTGCTGGAAAACCAGTATAAGGAGAACAGGAAGAGGCGTGCCGCCTACCAGAAAAACCGGGAGCAAGTGGAGGAGGCCGTGGCTCGTGTCGTTGGGGGCTTATGGTCTCCTTCCGATCTGAATGACAAACTGACGCCGGAGCAATTATCCGTTTACGGAAAGGAGTTTGACTCCGCTGCCATCGAGAAGGCTCACGCCGCTTTCTCCTTCTTGAAACAGGCCTTTTCAGACACTCCGGACGCGGGCCTGCGCCGCATGGTCTCGGAGCGCACCGCCATGAAGATTACCTCCGCCCTCTCGGATGACGACGGCTCCGGGAAGCTCACGATCAATGAGACGGCATTCCAGCTTTTCGAGGGGGCCCTTAAAAACCTCATGGAACGGACAAAAGAAGAAACGGGAGACCAGTACAAATTCCTGCATAATCTGAGGATTGCCCTCTTCAACCCCGTGGTCAAGAGAGACGCCACCCTGGGAGCCTCCCTCCAGCTTTCCGGCCAGCAGAACCTCCTCGTCCCTTTTGCCAGGGAACATAATAAGCAGGTGTTCGGCCTCATGGCTCAAACCGTCCAGGATTACGAAACCTACGTCAAAAACGACAAAGAAAACGCCCGCGTGCTGGGCCTTCTCTCCACCGGGCAGGACCTCGGCAACCAGGCCAGCGACCGGGCCTCTTTCGCCGCCCGCACGGTCAACTGCCTCGGCAGCGTCACCGGGCAGACCCTCCCCTTCTTCATTCCGTATGCGGGCTGGGGCATCGCTTTGGCAGAGGCTTTTGACGACAAGCGCAACCGTGCCTACTACGCGGGCCTCCAGCCGGGCACGGCGGAATGGAGCGCCTTTATTGACGCCGCCGCCTCTACCGCCGTAGAGAAAATCTCTTTCGGCGCCATCGGCAAATTCTCGGGCGCTGGCTGGCTCATCAACAAGTTGCCCGCTGCTAATAAGCTTCGCCGCACCCTGTCGGATGCCCTCTGGACCCGCGTCCTTTTCGAGACCGGAGCCGGGATTGCGGAGGAAACCGTCGCGGAGCCCACCGCCGAGGCCATTATCCAGTGGGTTGTCCGCAACAACCTGGCCCCCCTCGTCAATCTCAATGTCGGCGGGAACTACGACTGGAACAACTACTGGCAGGAACTCCAGGGCATGCTCTCGCCCGACCAGTTTGCCGCAACCGCCCTCTTCGTCGGCGGCCTGGCCGGAATGCAGGCCCCCTCCCTCCACCGCTCCCTCATCACCTACTCCAAAAACGAGGAAATGCTCATGACCCAGGGCATCCCGAAGGAGGAAGCCCGGCGCATCGCCGCCATTGAAAACGACAAGGAGCGCATCGCCGCCGCCCGGCAGGCGCGGGGCAAAGCCTGGGAAAACCATGACCAGGCTCTCAAAAATGCCAAGGCGGGCATGGCCGCCTTCCGCCATCTGGGAGAAGTCCAGGCCACCATCGAATCCGAGGCCTATAAATACTTCCAGAAACAGTACAACCTTCCCACAGTGGAGGAACGCCTGGACAAGCCCGGCACCTATGCCGTTACCGTTTACGACCGCGATTCCGGTAAGAAAAAATTCACCCAGGACATGACGGGCGACCAGCTCGTCGCACTCTTCGGCCAGTACTTCAGCCGGGCGGAACAACAGGAAGTACGGAAGACCCAGTCCGAGTTCGCCGCCAACGCCTTTCTTCGGGCGGCGGAAGCCACCGGTGAGATCCAGGCCCAGGACATGCTCCAGTGGGGACAGGATAACAACAAAGACGGGCGGAAGCCGGAAGCAGAAAACGCCTCCACTCCCCGGCAGCCACAAACGGAAGCCCCCGTCCAGGACACCCCCTCACCCGCACAACAGGAAAAACCGGCCCCCGCCACTACGGACACGCAGGAGACTGCCGCCGTAGACTCCGCCCCGGCGCAAAAAACGGAAACAGAAACGGAAACGGCAGCCTCCCTGACCACACTTGGCGGCTTTGTACGCGTCATCGGGGCCATGTCCCAGACGGCGTTTACCCACCTTACCCGCATCGCCACTCAGGAATACATGCGCCGCACGGACTCGGGCATGTCGGCGCAGGAGGCCGCCGCCACCCCGTTTGCGGCCCTGTCCCCCTACGTCCCGCTCAGTTCCATCATGGCCCTCGACCAGGAATTCGGACAGCGGCTCCGCATTGGGGCCAAAACCACGGGGGAGGAAAATTTTAAATATACGCGCCTCTTCAAAATGCGTACCGCTCCCGGCACCATCCCGGCGGACACCCTGTTTCTTCTGACCCGTGGCAACATCGGCAGCCGTGAGTTGCTGGAAGACCTCTTTGAGTGGAAGCTCGGCAAGATCACGCTCAAAGACCCGGTCCACCTTCAGGCCATCGCCTCCCTGCTGCGCGACACCCAGGCCTCCATGCGGCAGCTCGGCTTCAAGGGGCAGTTTGTGGAGCCGAAGGGGGAACTCTCGGACATGCAGATCGTCGAGGCCATGTCCAAGCTCGCCCTCTCGGACATGCTTTCCAATGCGGACTCCCTGCCGCTGCCACAGTGGCAGAAAGACCTCCTCCAGTACCACGTCAACACCCTGGGGGACGCCGCCTACCTTCTGCACATCGGCCAGGCCTACAACGCCGGGCGCAAGGCCGGGACCATCACGCAGGACATGGCCGACATCCTGCGCGACCTCGGTCATGAGGTCCATACCGTCTTTGACTCGGCCAAAATCGAACAGGCGGACATCCAGGCCGTCATGGACGCCCGCGCCATTATTGATGGACGCGCCCCGTCCGGCACGCCCACCGCCTCACAAATCCGGGAACGGCAGCAAAAAGACGCAGAGGAGGAAAAAGCGCACATTACCACCGGGGACAAAGGCAAGGAGCGTTCCGTTCCCAAGGAGGTCTACCGGCATCCCGAAACAATCTCCCTGCCGGAGGCCCCCTCCTCCATGCAGGGCGTCTTCGCCAACGGCGCTTCCTGGAATCCCGAAGCCGGAACATGGCTTGGCATGGTCCCCGTGGACAAGCTGCACCTCTCCCCGGAAGTCCCCCAAGTCAAAGTCAACTCCGGCAAAAAAGGAGTGGTCAATCCCCTGGTCGGAGACTACCGGGCGGACGCTCCCCCCATCTACGTCTGGAAGCGGAAAAACGGCAGGCTGGAAGTCGTCTCCGGGCGCCACCGCCTTGACCTCGCCCAGCGCACCGGCACAAAAAACATCCCCGCCTACGTGTACGAAGAAGACGCCGCCCATGACGCCAAGTGGGCACGCCTCCTCGACTACGAGCAAAACATGCAGGATGATCAAGCCGATGAGCTGACGGCGGCCATTTACGTTCGCGAGACCAACCTCACGGACGCCGAACTAACCCGCCGCGGCCTTACCCGCTCCGGGACCAAATCCCGCCGCGGACTCCTCATCGGGCGGGAAGCCCGGGAAGACCTCTGGACGCGCTTCAAGTCCGGCGCCATCCGGGCGCAGGACACGGAAGCCATCTGCCTGCTGACGCAGCACATCCAGGACAAGGCTCGCATCGACGCCATGCAGACGGCGGCGGCCAACGACCTCGCCAAGGGGAAATCCCTGGAATTCGTCGCTGCAAAAATCCAGCTCATGGCCCATGCCTCGGCGGACGGCCAGATGGTTCAGGGCCTCATCTCCTTCGGGGAATCCTTTGAGGCGGACATGGAAAAGGCGGCGGAATACGTCTCCCTCTGCATCACGACCATCAACGAGCACATCAACGCCATCAAAGGTGTGCGCACCATCTCCAAAAAAGGCAGTGTCCTCGCCACGGAAGGCATCACCGCAGGCCTCTCCGCCGACCCTGCCGAACGTCTGAAAGAGCTGGAACTCCTCAAGGCCATGTATGAAAAAATCGGCCTGTACGAAAACCTCCGCGTCCGCGCCCTCACCTGGGACGGCCACACCCCGCCCGACCCCATAGGGGACCACCGCCTGGACATGCAGGCGGAGCGCGCCCGCGCGGAAGAGGAAGCCGCCGCCCTGGAGAATGAGGAAAACCGCAAAGCCTCGGAAGCCCTCACCCCCGAACTTACCTTCTCTCTAACCCCCTCCTGTGACCTGGGAACAACCTTCCCCTCCCTCTGGGGCCAGGCGGCCAGGGAACTCAACGCCAGGGGGCAAGTCAGCTTTTCCCTGAACGGTTCCCATGTCGCCATCCACACCCTGTCGGAAGAAAAAATGCGCCATGTCCTGGAACTCGGCGGCATGCCCAACCCCGCCATCCAGATTGCGGACCTCGACTCCGGCCCCACTTATTATGCGGAAATCGCCTGCATCCTGCACCCGGACCGCATCGACCCTGCCAAAACCCCCGGCGCACGCATCTGGCGCGGCGACGCCTGGACGCGCCAGATGCCGGAAAAAATCTCCGAAGACGGCGACCCATGGGAAGGGTACGAACACGGTCCGGAAGAAATCCCCTGGTTTTACAACGAACACGGAGACCTCCGGGAATGGAACCGGGAAAACCTGGACGCCTACATGAAAGCCAAGCACCTGGGGTCCTTCCTGCCTCATAACATGACCCCGGACGAAGTACTCGACAACTACGGCACGGACGGCGCAGCCCTTCCCATCATCATGGCCTCCCAGGCCTACGCCGCCGAATTCCCCAGCCTGAAGGAAGCCCTGCGCACGGACAACCTCTCCTTCCAGCTTGACCGCCATGAAGCGGAAACCGCCACCCGGCAACTGGAAGACCAGTTCAAAACCCTGCTCGGCTCCTGCTACTTCGAGCCCCGCTCCCTCCAACATTTTCTGATAGGATATTGGTGGCAGGATATTTCTCATGAAAACGTCCGGGATGCCCTGATCGGCGAAGGCCTCCTCGATGACCCGGACACGGTTTACGACGAGGAGGAAAACCCGGAAGAATACAATGACCTGCAATCCTCCAACGACGACATCGCCGAAGAAGTCCGGGCCTTTCTCGACGCCTGCCGCACCTCCGCCAAAATCTACTACGAGGCAGCCCCCGGAGGCTGGCTCTTCCCCTCGGACTTCTCCGGCTTCATCCTTCCTTCCAGTTTGGGACCATCCCTCCGCTCGGAGCTGGAAAAATATAACGTTCCCATCCACACCTATGACCTGACGGAGCAAGAAGCCCTCACCCTGGGCAACCCGTGGACACTTGCCAAAGCCTCCTGGCTCCGGGAAGAGGTGGACGAGCGCCGCAACGAAGCCATCCGCAGCTTCCTGGAGGTCCATGACATCTCCTTCTCCCTCTCCGGTGCGGAAGAACGGGACGATCCCTCTGCCTTCCTGCCGCACTCCTCTCCCTCGCCGGACTTTCCCCTCGCCCTGAGCCCCGTGCGTCTCTCCTCCTCCTTCCACGCCGTTGAACAGGCTTCCCCCGTCACGCTCGCCATTCCGGCCTCCGCACGGGAAGACAAAACCCAGGGCTTCTCCAAGCTTGCCCGCCAAGCCTTCACGGCCCTGCGGGAGAAAACGCGCCAGCGCACCCTTTTTGCCAATGGCAGGGAAAAAACCTCGGAACAGCTCAAGCCCCCTCTCCTCATGCCGGATGGCCGCCGCATCTACCTGAGCAACCGGGGCTGGAAGCACATCATGGCAACCTCTCCCGAGACCCGTACCCTGGCGGCCATCGGCGCTCTGGAACCGCTCCTGGCCTCGGCCCGCTACATGTACTCCGTCCCGGAGTTCGACAACGCCTCGCCGGATCAGACAAAATCCTGGCACTACTACCTTGGCAAAATCAGGGACAGCCTCCATGGTCCCGGCTACGTCCTCTTCACATTCCGGGAAGATACGCGCGGCTGCTACCTGGAAGGAGTGGAAACGGCGGCGGCGGCAGCTCTCGACAAAACAGGGAGCGCATCCTCCCAGGTGGACTTCGGTGCAACCCGTCGGGCAACTGGGCGATCGCTCCCTGTCCGTACGCTACTCTCCCTCAAGCAATTTGTCAACTTCATTGACAAGGGCGGCGCGGAAGCCTTCCGCGCTCCCAACGGCCAGCCCTCCCGCCTCGCGCCGGACCAGTGGCATCTTGTCCGCACGGCGCCTTTCATGCGCTACTTCGGAGACTGGCTTCGTGATCCGTCCGCTTCCTCCGTCGTGCTGGATGACAACGGGGAGCCACGCGTCTGCTACCGGGGCCTCAAGCAGTCGTACAACCCCGGCGTGCGCCGAAACTACACCTGGATTTCTTCCAGCCGGGAACTGAGCGAGCAGTACGCCGCGGGCGGCACCGTGCTGGACCTCTTCGTTGCCACCCGCCGTCCGTTCCATTTTCCCGATAGTCTCACCCGCCAGAGTCCGGAACATTTCCGGGAAAACATCCGGCGGCAACTGGAGCAGGACAGGGCACTTGGCTTTTTTTCGGAGGAACAACTTCAGGAAGCTACCCGGAAGCTGGAAACCCTCCTCCAAGGTACGGAAGAAACCGAGGCTTTTAAGATTTGGGAGCGTCACCGGGAACTCAAGGGCATCCTCTCCAGCCTCGGGTATGACTCCGTGATGACGGAGGAGAGCGGCGTCATGACCTACGGCCTCTTCCGCCCGGGACAAGCCAAGTCCGCCGTCGGCAACTGCGGCTCCTACGACATCACGCTGTCGGACATCACCTTCGCCCTCACTCCGCGGGAACAGCGCACCGCCGCCCAGGCCCTGGTGGAAGACACCTTCCTGCGAGCCCCGGACGGCACGCCCACCGCCTTGACGGAACGCCAGTGGCTGCAAGTCAACTCCGCCGCCTTCAAAAAATGGTTCGGCCAATCCAAGGTTGTCAACGCCCACGGAGAACCAGTCATCGTCTACCACGGCACAGCCCGCAAGGACAGGGTGGGCACCGTCTTTCGCCCGGAGCGCGCCACCTCCGGCCCCATGGCCTTCTTTACGGATTCTCCGGAAATCGCCTCCAACTATTCAAGGAACAAGACCGATACCAGCATTGACTATGAGGAGGAGGACTACCATGACTACCACCGGCAGTTCCGCGTCACCCTTCCTTCCGGGAGAGACATCCCCCTGGAACGGTACTGGAACTACCTCTCCCCGGAGGAGCGCCAGCGCATCGCCCGCACCGCGGGCCACATCCGTACCGACTGGGAGGGGGACGACTCCATCATCCTGGACCCGTCCACCGACGAGGCCAACGGCGGCTTCCGTTTCCATCTTCAGGAGGCCCGCGGCAATGCGTTGCGCGCCCTCGTCTACCACTGGCTGGATAGTGCCACCCTCTTCGGACAGGAAACCCGCTTCCTGGACGTACTGGCAAAACTGGATCTTCCCATCGCTCCCTGGTATCGGGACCCGGACTACACGGAACCGGGCGTCTACGCCTGCTACCTGCACATGGAGCGCCCCTTCCGCACGGACAGCATCAGCAAGCAAACCCTCACTTCGCTCAAAGCCGCCTCCCGGAAAGCCGGGAACCCTGCGCAAAAGGGAGGCCTCCTCTCCTGGAGCAAGAACGACCTCGCCCCGGATACCTGGATCGACATCCTGGAAGAAGACGTCAAAAACGGCACGACCTACGCCTGGACCACCATCCCGGACTGGGTAACCGCCTGCCTCAAGCGCCTCGGCTATGATGGCATCATCGACCAGGGCGGCAAATTCCACTCGGACATCCACACCGTCTACATCCCCTTCAGTCCCTACCAGCTTAAATCCGCCACGGACAATAACGGCTCCTTCGACTCCGGCAACCCGGACATCACCTTCGCCCTTTCTCCGGAGGAACGCCTTATTGCAAAACAAGCAAAAGCGGACGGAACCTGGCTCCAGGCCCCCAACGGACAACCCTCTCTCTTGGAACCCAAACTCTGGGCCACCGTCCGCACCCGCGCCTTCCGGGACTGGTTCGGAGACTGGCTCCACGCCCCGGAGCAATCCTCCCGCGTCGTGGATGTCAATGGAGAGCCCCTTCCTGTCTATCACGGCTCCCACCGGGCGGGATTCACCATTTTTGACACGGCCCTGGGTGAAAATCCAAGCCAGTTTGGCACGCCTGACGACTGCTACTTCTTTTCAGACAGCCGCCAGGTAGCCATCACCTACTGCAAGCTGGAAGATCCCGCCTCCGCACGGGAAGCGGAGCTGCCCGCCCTCTCCGCGCTTGCCGGGCAGCGTACTCTTTTCCCTGCCGTTTACACTTGTTTTATCAACATCCGCCTCCCCCTTGAAGCCGATTTCCAGGGGAACTACTGGGACGGCAGGAACGCGGAGGATACATCCGGGGAGGGAGACGTGCCGACGACCAACACCATCGCTCTGGAAGCCCGGGAACAAGGGTACGATGCGGCCATCATCCGTAATGTCATCGACATGGGAGACGACGCTCCTTACCACCTTCCCTCTACAGTTTACAGCGTCTTTGATCCGTCCCAAATCAAGTCCGCCTACGCGAACCGCGGCACCTTCGACTCCGGCAACCCGGACATCACCTTCTCCCTGTGGGACGATGCGGAAGACTCCTATACCGTCATGGAGCGTTCCGCCTTCCCCCTGACGGCGGAGGAGCAATCCATTCTCGCTCGCGCCAGGGACGAGGGGAACGACCTCCTGGCCCCCAACGGCCAGCCCACCCGCCTGACGGAGAAGCAATGGGCGCAGAGCAGGACCAAAGCCTTCCTCGCCTGGTTCGGGGACTGGCTCCACGATCCGGCCAACTCCTCCAAAACCCTGGATGAAAATGGTGAACCCATCGTCCTGTACCACGGCGGTTCCTTCGACATCCGCCGCTCTCCCTCCGTCTTTGACGGCGTTCCCCATGTAGACGGCATCTTCTTTTCCGATTCCACCGAGCTGGCGAAAAGCTATCAAGCTTACCAGGGAGGCGGCATCACCACCGCCTGGCTCAACCTCAAAAATCCCTTCCTCGCCCAGGATGAGGCCAGTGCCCGCCTCCCGTGGGTGGACGAGTTTATCGACTTCTGGCAGGAGGAGGAAGGCTGGACGGACCGCTACTCCGGAGAATCCATGGACAGGGAATCCGTCCGCGACATGATCCGGGAAGGCAGCCTCTACGAATACGACATGGGGCACCGCTGGAGCGACTTCCTCGGCTGGGTCCGTGAGCACCATGACGGCTACCTCGGCCATGACCCCACGGACATGGGGGCCCTCATTGCCGTCGCTTTCAAGTCAAGCCAGGTCAAATCCTCGGAGTACAACTCCGGCGCGTTTGACGAATCCCATCCCGACATCACTTTCTCCCTGTCCAACCTGGCCGCCATCCACAGCCTGGATGAAGAAAAATTTCTGGCGGTGGACAAACTGGGCGGCCTGCCGCTGCCTTCCATCGCCGTCACCCGTCTGGACCGCCCCTACACCTGGGGCGGAGAAGAGAACATCTACCTCGTCGGCTCCCCAGCCCTGGCGGACCCGGCCCGCGGCGTGGAAATCCATGACCGCGACGCGTGGAGCGGGTACTTCCCGGAACTCCGCTGGAGCAGGCAGGAGGAAAAGGAACGGGAGGACTTCTATAATCGGGCGCAGGAAGCCGCCCTCCGCTACTACGGAGGCACGGACATTTCCTCCCTCCGCTTCCTGAAAAACGCCCTGGACGGAGACCACCGCGGCGAGCTGGAAAACAAGCTGCGCCATAACGAATCCTCGCTGGCCGTCTTCGCCGCAGAACGCGGCTACGCCCCCCGACCCCTAAAGACGGCCTTCCCCCTCCGCCTCAACACCGGAGACAATATCTTCTATGCGGAAATCCGCAAAATGCTCCCGTGGAAAGATGCCAACACCCTCTCTCCCGACCGGCAGGATGACTTCTGTAAGGCCATGGAAAGGGCTATCGAGCGCTACCGCAGCCAATTCTCCCAGGATTCCCGGGACGCTCAATTGACCGTCCCGCAGACCCTGACCCGAAAAAGCAACCTGCGGGCGATGGAAAAGGAACTGAGGGAAGCCCGGGGAGACGGTTTCCAGTCCATTTCCTACCTGGCCCTCCAGGATGCCCGCCAAGCCGGGAAGAAGGCCCTGGACAGCCACGCCAACTACAAACGCTTTGAAAAGTACGCGGCCCAGCACAAGAAAGCCTTCAACGCCTGGGTAAAGGACAAGCTGGCTCGCTGGCTCAATCCCGTTCCCCGCATCAGGGAGACGGGGCTTCCGGCCACGCTCGAAAACATCACCCGGCACATGCTGGAGAGCAAGGGCATGGGCGCGGAACGCGGCCTCGTCTTTTCCACGGGACTTCTCCGTGCCAGGCAAGCCAGGCGTTTCAACAGCCTGGAAGAAATCAAGGCCAGCCGGAACAATCTTGTCACCACAGAAGAGGAAAAGGCCTCCCAGCAGAAAGCCCAGGACCTGATCCATCAATTCCAAATGGCCCTCAGCCGGATTGACGGGAGTTTTTCCGCCTTCGACAATGCCGTAAAAGCTCTCTCCCTGGTCAGGGGCGCCCCCACGTCCCAAAAAGTTCTTGCCGCTCTTTGCCGCCTCTACCGGGGGACATCCTTCCAGGGCCGCATCGCCAGAGACAGCCGCCTCCCCGGACTGGGTTCGGCAGCCCTCTCCGCCCTTCATGCAGAACTGCGGGACTACTATGAAGCCGTCCCCCGGCGCTCCGTCCAGCTCCGGGAATTTTCCCACGCCGTCCTTCCCGCCGCCCTGCGGAAGAACAAGCAGGTCAGGGACGTTCTCAAGCGTCACCAAATCCGTCCTCTTTACCATGACGGAACCAGGGAAGGGCGTTTTCAGGCTCTTGCGTCCCTCATCGACTCTTCCGCGTCCTTCTCCCTCACCTCTCTGGAGGAAATCGTTTCCGGCCTTGCCGCCCCGTCCATGCAGGCCACCCGCGCTTCCGAACTCGTAAAAGACTTCGGCAAGGCGGCTGAAAACTGGCGGAGGGTCATGTCCGGTAAGGAGGAAAAACCCTCCGCTCGCGTCGGGGCGGAGCTCTTCGGCATGATCAACTCCCTTCTTTCCTCGGCCCGCTACGTCCTGCCCAAAGGCTACCGTTCCAATGTGGACTTGCAGATGCAATGGGCTGCCGTCTACGCGGCCATGGCGGAATCCGGGGAAATCCCCCCCAAGGGCACCCTCCGTTCGGGGGACTCTTTCTATAAAAAATTTGAGACAAGCATGATCAATGCCACCACTTCCGCCGCCACGCCGGAGGAAGTCCGGCAGATCCTGGCCTCCATTGGCAGCCAGCGCCTGGATCACGTCATGTCCAAGGTTCTGGACCGCGTGCGCACCCAGCTCGTCTATTTCGCCAAGGACGAGCTGTACCAAAAGACGATGCGGCGGGTGGAAGCCGTCTACCCTAAAAAGGAACCCGGCAAAAAATCTCCACGGGGCCGTCTGGAGGCGGCAGCCTACCGCACCCTCGCCCGCTACCGTCAGATGCTGGACGCTCAATCCCAGGCCAAGGCGGAGGCCATGACCACGCTGGAAGCCTTGTACAACCAGGAGGAAGACGAAGAAAAGCGGCAGGAGCACGAAAGGGATATTCTCGCTTGGAAGACATACGGGGATTACGCCGGGATGAGCCTCCCCCAAGCCCGGGAAGCCATGGAAAAACTCCTCGAATTCATCCTCTCCGGACGCAACTCGTGGGAAAGAAAACTGACCCGGGAAGCGGGCCGCATCAAATACGCTGCCCGTCAAATCCAGAAGAATCTGCCTGCCGTGAATTCGGGTTCCAGCCGGGCCGGAGCAAAAATCAGCCACCGCACCAAACTGCGCAAGCTGCTCGCCTCCCTCCCGTACAGCTTCATGAGCTACGCCCAGCTCATGCTGGCTCTGGAGCCCGTCCTCGGCCAGCGCTTCTCCCGTGCCCGCATCAAGGAAATCACGGAAGCCAACGCCTCCCTGCTCAACGCCTCCAACGACCGCTCCGCGTGGTTGTCCGACACCATCCGCCGCATTGCCGGAGTAAAGTCTGAAAGCGCGGCGGAACAATGGCTCGTCCAATTCAACACGCCACAAGCAACGGGCATCCCCATCGCCCCGGTCCTCACCGTGAAGGTCTCCCTCTCCATTGAGGACGCGCAGGAATGGCTCTCCCTCTCCAGTCAAGAGCGGGAGGCTCGCAGACAGGCCATCCGGGAGGAAGACCGGCGCACGGAAACCCTCACGGAAAACGTCCCGGGGGAAGAAGACATCCCTCTCCTCCGCCAGGCCCTGGACGAATACGAGTCCCGCACCCCGGAGCAGCGGCAATACCAGCACAACGTCACCTCGAAGCGGGAAGTCCCCAACACGGAAGCCGCCAGCCAGCTCATCTGCTCGCGCGACTGCGCTCTCTACGCCATCCTGCTCCACGAGCAGCCGGACTACGCCGACGTGTACGACAGCGAGGGCAACCTCATCCGCAAGGGATTCCTGCGCCGGGAAGGACTGGACGACAAAGGTATCGGAGACCTCTATGATTATGTCGGCCCGGACGGCCTGGAATACGGGTACGCCCTCCGCCGGAAACTCAATGAAACCGGCCTCACCCTTGCCCAGGTCTATGAAGAGCGCATGGGCGTTCCCTTCACGCTCAAGCCCGACTACTTCCGCGCTACTTTCGACCGGAACTCCACCAGGGAGAAGGACGCCCTCACCGAGCCCAAGACGGGCTCCATCGGAGGGGGCAAGTACGGCCTCCTCATTGACCGCGTTGTGCATTCCGAGAACCTGGACTTCTCCAAATCCGGCACCCTCGTCTTCCTGGCCGCCGCCGCGGAACAGGATAACTACATCTACACCTCCCACATTACGACCGCTTGGCGCGCCCTGCTGAAAAACAAACCGCTGGAGCAAAAGCTCAAGCAGCACCTGGGGGAAGACATGATGGGCAAGCTCTCCTCCTGGATGGACCTCATTGACGGCGCCAGCCTGGAAAACAACCGCGCCTTCCTGAACCTTTCCCGCATGCAGGGCATGCTTCAAAAAGCCTTTGCCATTTCCGTGCTGGCGGGCAACGGCTACGTCTTGCTCAAGCAGGCCACCGCCATCCTCCATGGTTTCTTCGCGGGCTGGGTGCCCTCCGCCATCCTCGAAAAAGCGGACGGAACCCGCGAACTCGCCCACAAGCACATCTCGTTTTCCTCCTTCCTCTTCCACCTCGCCGCCTCCAAGCTCGGCCTGGGGGACATCGCCATGAAGGAGGTTACCGCCACGCCGTACTTCACCGCCCGCATGCGGGGGGAGGGAGCCATGCTCGCCCAGATCGGCAACCAGATGCCCGGCCAGCGTTACTCCCGGATGGAAAAACTTCCGGAGAAATCCATGGACCTGATCGAAGCCGTGGATGTCAAAGCCAACCTGCTTGCCATGCACGCCCTCGCCAACGCCTACTACGCCCGCTCAAGGAGCCTCAACCGGGAAAACGGCTCCCCCTTTACGGACGAAGAACTGCGCCAGGCCGCCCTGGAACAGGTCGGCATGTCATTGGAACTCGGCGCCCAGCCCCTGACCAAGACGCAAAAAAGCATGAGCCAGGCCGCGGGCGGAATTTTATCCAAGCTTGCCTTTGTGATGAAGTCCGAGCAGTTGAACAAAATCGGCCTCATGGCGGCGGAGTGGAAAACCGGCTCCGCGCGCAACCGCGTCTGTGCCGCACAGTCCTGGCTGGCCCTGGGCGTCACCTCGTCCCTGCTCGCCTGGTTCATCGCGTGGATCAAAGGCATGGAAGACGATGACGACGACAAGGCAAAGAAGTGGAAAAAGTACGGCGCCACCGCCCTCCTGGGTGATCTCACTACCATCCCCCTGGCCGGGGAGGGAGTCAACTACCTCGCCAGCCTTTTCACCGGGGAACATGTCTTTGCGGACTCCTACGCCCGCACCCTGATTGACGTTCAGGGCATCGCCCGCACCATTACCCGGGAATATGAACACGTCGCGGACAAAAAGGAAATGGACTGGGACACCCACTTCAACAACCTGACGGCCCTGGTCCGCGCCGCGGGCGTCGGCGGGGCCTTCTCCCGTTCCTCCTCCGCTATCGTCTCAAGCTACGGCGCTCTTTCCCTCTCCGCCGCCACCGGCGCCAACATCTCCCGCACCGCCAAAGACCTCCTCACCCGCCTCTTCGGCACGCCGGAAGAAGACCGCAAAAAGAAGCGTAAGCGCAAATCCGGCAAAAATAAAAAAGAAAATTAACACTTTTATTCCTTCCCTGTTTTGACAAAATATATCATACTAAGAATTATGAACGCATCTCACTTGAATAACTTAAAGTATAAGGAAGCCGTTGACAAGTTTCTCGATTTTGTAACAACATGCGAACGACAGTATATAGTAGAAAAGGGACTTCCTATGACATGGTACAGGGGGCACTCTAAAGACTGGTCTCTTCTCCCCTCACTGATGAGGCAGGATGTAATTTCATCCTGCCATTCATACACGTCTAAATGTAATGCATTGTCTGAAAAGGAATCCACACTTCTGGTCAACTTCAAACGCGAGGGTTCCACAATGGTGGACAGGCCCTTGACCAATAAGGAATGGTATTATCTGGCTAGACACAACGGCCTTCCTTCACGCCTCCTTGACTGGACTACAAACTCGCTTATCGCTCTATGGATGGCTGTTCATACAGACGAAGCAGACGATGGTTATCTCTACGCCATAAACGCCAACGATTACAGTGACAAGGGAAAAAGAGAAATCAGGCGTATTGAACAGGAATATTATGACGCCTTATTCGACAACATCTATTCGCCTGCCCATCTCTCAAAAGATTGGAATGGCGATGTCCTGGCTGTTTATCCTGATTCTTACAACATTCGTCAGGGAGCTCAGTCTTCCCGTTTCACGTTACACATGCCGGACTTTAATTCTACTCCGGACTCAAAAACAGGAAAAGACGTTTTCTATCCGGCAAAATCAAAAATTAAGCCTGAAGCCACCCTGAAGATTGAGGCGAAAGACAAACCGTTCCTCCGGACGTTTCTCACCATAACCGGGCTATGCCGCTGGCATGTCTATCCTGACTTGGAAAACCTGGCAAAAGGATTGAAGGAAGAATTATGCTAACTTCCGAAGACGAACATCCCTCTTCTGGACTTCACAAAACGCAAAAACAATACATCCCGTGCTTGCTTTTCCATAGTTCTATTCTAATCTGCCTCTATGAGTTATCTCCTTTTCATGGATGAAAGCGGCCATGACCACAAAAGAACCCCTTATGAAATTCATGGAGGGATCGCCTTGGACTGCAAAAAGGTTTTCTCCGTTGTCAGAGAAATCATGGACATGGAAAAGAAAGTCTTCGGTTGCCATTTGAAAGAATACAACGTAGAACTCAAAGGAAGTAAATTATTGCAGAAGGAAACATTCAAGTGGGCTAACAACTATACGGAAGAACTCCTTCTGGATGAACGGCAAAAACATGTTCGTCGTTTTCTGACGGCGGCCTTGGAAAAAAAGGCCCCTACAAGAAAAGATTTTTACGCCTATGGTCAGGCCAGGCTCCTCTTCGTGCGAAGAGCGTTGGAGATCTTGTGCAAACATGAAGTAAAACTTTTTGCAGCAGCCATACCTAGAGGCATTCAAAAGCCCAAAGGGTATGCCTCGGAAGACTATCTGCGAAAAGACTTGGTATTCCTGTTTGAGCGCTACGCTAAATTCCTTGAAAGACAACACACAAATGGACTGCTCCTTCTGGACAGGGTGGAAGAAGTATTCGACAGCAAATTTACAAAACAGGTTCACAACTATTTCCTCCGGACGGATAACGGCAGAAAAAGAAGCCGTCATATTGTCCCGGAACCTCTTTTTGTGGATTCCGTAAATAGCTACTTTATTGAGCTGGCGGACCTGTGCATCTACCTGCTGAACTGGGGGTACAGGAAAAACTGTTTCGAGAATGTCCAGAATGACGAACGGAGAGAAGAACTCGTAACCCGCTTTGAACCCCTTTTGGATGGAATGGTTTACTACTTCGATCCCCCCAATAAACGAAAAAGAACCTGTAGCCTGGTGCTGACAGATTCTCCATATGAGGGTAAAAAAAAGAGGTAATGCAATCGGAGCCACCAGGGGCCGCTCCTCAGCCGAACCTCTGCAAAGATTCAACCATACGCGGAGATAATTGTCAAATTTTCTTTTGTCATCCTTCATTCGTGCCCATCCCTCCCTCTAGGAAAGACTAGCAATGGATGCCAAGGAATTGACCAGATGGAGACGTTGGAGGACATTCTCCTTGGTGCCCATCAGTAGCTTCCCTAACTCTCCTCCATCTCAAGCGTTCATCAATTCTTGTTGAGTAGCAACCATCCTCCGGGTGAGGAGAAGGGAAGCCTGGTCGGCAAAAGAGAGATGGGATTTGGAGTATCGCATAGGTATAAACAAAAGACCTCCCCATGTACGCATCACTATCGAGTCAACGGACTAATAGGCTAGGCGGGGGAGGTTTGTTGCCCACAAGGTTTCATATGCCTTGCCTATTGCCAATCATTTTGTGCCATTTCCGTACGTCATAAGGTTCATTCCTGCTATGTTTCGATTCTGAGATTGCACTCTCCTTCTCCAAGGAATATTTTATAGGAATGTCGGATCAAAATAACTTCCCCAATAATACGCATATTGAAAACTTTTTGGATTACTATACTGCATTGACTGCACCTCACTATGCTGTCTTGCTCAAGGGAAAATGGGGAATCGGCAAGACTTTTTTCATCACCAAGTATATGGAGAAAATTTCTCCTAAGCAAGAAGATGAATCAGAAAAAATTCCGAGAATAATTAAAATCAGTCTGAATGGAGTCCAAACGAAGGATGAAATTGATGATATGATCATTAAGGAATTTCATCCTTTCATGAAGAATAAATCCTCCAGATTGACAGGAAAAATATTTTCTTCTCTTTTAAAGTCGCAAGGTATCAATCTTGATAATTTGAAAACAGATGATCTTTTTAACATCTATCGTCCTGAATCAATCTACATATTTGATGATTTGGAGAGGTGCGGTATGCCGATAGAAGCATCACTTGGGTACATTAATTCCTTTGTGGAAAACAACAACTGCAAAGTGATCATTATTGGGAATGAAGAGGAAATTGTCCCTCATGCTGACAATCAAAAAAAAGCATACTACAAATCCATTAAGGAGAAGGTCATTGGTAAAACTCTGCAGATGATGCCGGAAACGGAGAATGCTCTCAATTATTTTCTGAAACAACTTCAGAAGGGAGAAGGAAGGGAATTCCTGAAGTCTCAACGGGACTTGATCATTCAAATGTACCAAACATCCGAATTGGATAATCTGCGTATCTTGCAGCAATCGCTTAATGATTTTGAAAGGCTGTACGCCTATCTTGAAAATAAGCATAAAAAGCATGTGGTGTTTATGAAAGACCTTGTCATGCTCTTTTTCGTCCTTTCTTTTGAAATCAAAGTCGGACATTTTTCTTGTCGTGATTTGGAGAAATGGCAACAGGATATATTTAGAAATGGCATGGGAAGATTATTTGACACTCCAAATGATCTAGAAAAAGAGAATAATGAAAAGGAAAATAAAAAAGATTATTTGTCAAAATACGGCAAATATTTTATAGGCATTATTGTACATAGAACCATTTTTTCCGAGTTGATGCTGTCTCATATTTTGGAAGATGGTTTTTTCCCTGAAGACGACATTAAACAGGAATTGGATGATCTTCCTGTTTATTTTCCATCAAAGGAACCATGGAGAAATCTATGGCACTGGAGAGATCAGAAAAGCGAAGAGTTGGATTCTATGTTGGAACAATTTGAACAAGATTTTAAAGAGAGAAAATATTCTGATATAGGTGTCATTCTGCACGTTTTCGGGTTGAGACTCTTTTTTTCAGAAAACGGTTTGCTTACCCAAGGAACCGCCGAGGTTGAAAAAGAATGCAGACAGTATGTTGATGAAATAGTATCGTCCCTATCAGAGGAAAATTTTGATTTTGAAACATCTCGCCTTACAGGGATGTACGGACTTGGATTTTATAAATCGGATTCGGAAGAATGGTTGGAATTAAAAGATTATTTGAAAGATAAATTCTTGGATAAAATCAATAACAGATTCAGAAAATCATTAAGAGATCAATTATTATATAAACAAGAATTGACAGGAGATCAAATCAATAAATTGAATAATACAAATTTTCAAAATATTAGCATCCTTGAGCTATATGGTGTTTCTTTTATTTGCAATTACCTAAAAGATGTTTCTTACGAAAACGGGCTCGGATTACTCTATATCGTAACAGATAGATTTTATCGAGAAGGGACTGATACAAGATCAAGGGAATGGGAATGTCTCAAACTTATCAGAGATAATCTTGGCGTAATTCAAAAGGAAGTTTCAGGATGGAACAAGTTGAAGATAAAAAATTACATCCAATATATAGATAATGAGGCTTCCAAAAAAATTGGTCCGCGCAGCGTTACGAAAGGCTGTAGTGAAGAAGAGTCAGTCCCCTCTCCATCGCATTCCGTTGAAAAATCCTGATGAAGATTTCCCTCCCTCCAGCAAAATACTCAATGTCCTTTCCTTTCCTGACTGGAAAGCAGAATAAGCCCTTTCTTACCTGGCGAAGCGACCCTCTTTTGAGAAAAAGATCTCTTATGGATAACTTTCTTGATTTCAGTCACAACAAGTAATTCTCCAAAAATCGGTTGATATATTATCAGTCTATGATATGTTGAAATTTACCGTGAAAGCTCTCATCTCTTCATTCATATTCTGGATAGTGTTGTCCATGGCATTGGTATCAGAAGCAACTCCTGCCTCAGATTTTTCATCTCCGGCGGCGGCTTCCTCCTTTCAGTCAGGAGGCAACATGCAAATATCTCCGAACGATCTGGAACGAGCCAGCGCTATTCTGAACGGTAAGGAAAGTATGATGCTGGCAGCCCGTTCATCCAGTTGTTCTACCCGGTGCTCGACAAGTTGCTCCACAAGCTGCTCAACCCGGTGTTCGACAAGTTGCTCTACCAGCTGTTCCACAAGTTGTTCGACGAGGTGTACCTCAACGCGTAGGAGCACTTCCTATCCTTCTCGTACATCATCTTATACCGAACCTTCTAAAACAGTAACTCCGGTCGCCCCTATATCTCAGAAGGAACCAGAAAGACCGAAGATCCAACCAGACCAACAACGGGAAATTTACTGGGAAGACGGATACTCTTGGAAAATCCATAATGCCACCTGTTCTCAATTCGCCAAAGGAAAAGGGTCTCCGACCACGGTTCCACTTGGAGAAGATTGCCCCAAATGTGGTGGCAAGAAGAAATCTCCCATGACGGATGGAACAGTTAAATTGGTAATTTCTCCTGCGGCGCAGACATCCTCATTATCCCCTAAACCATCCCCAGAAACAACTGGATCGCAAAAAGCTGTTTCTTACTGGGTGACTTATTCTTCAGGGAAAATTCACAATCAATCGTGCCGGTATTACCAATCTTCCAACGGATATCTGACAACTTCTCCTCAAGGAACAGATTGCAAAATTTGTGGTGGGAGAAACGGCAAATAATGATTGCCTGAATTTGGAGTAAGTCAGAAAAGCGTTTCACTATTCCCATTCTGTCATCATGCAGAAGAATCGTGTGAAACGCTTTATCTTGTTCTTTTCCCTCTGTTTTGTTGCGGGTAATGGCTTAGGCCATGCTCTTGTTTACACGGCAATTTTGGGGATAGTTCTATCCCTTCTAGTTCTTGAAAGCTACCCTGAGCATCCCAAAAATTTGTTCAGCTGTATTGTCGTCCTGACGGCTATATCCTTGGAGCCTTCCCTGGGACATTCGGCAAGCCTTTTAGCTATACTTCTAATAGTTACAGGGCATCGTTCCTTGGCAGCCTCCTTTCTTTTCTCTCAACTTCCGACGCTAATCAGTCCATTTCTTCCTTGCCCTTCATGGGTTGTACTTTCCCCTTTCCTTGGCATTGGCCTAATGGTGGCAGCAACGATTTTCTTCCTCTTCTTTCCCAGATTTCTCCGTTGGGGATTCACAGGAATATGCATGATTTACGGAATCTTGTTGATATTCACAACTTGTTCCTCATGGAATCTTTCACCGGTCCCTGGAAGAAATGTTGCGCCTGGATATCAGATTGGGAGCGCCTTGGAAAAAATCACGGGCAAACCGGGGACGGGTGCAGGGCAGCTTGTATATAATAATACAGAGTATCAAAAAGTCACTCTGGCAGGGACTCTGTACCTAGATCATGATGCTTATACGGACTGGGACGATGGCAATTTCTACCAAGGCCGTCCTTGGAGTAGAAATCTCATCATGGCGGGAGAACCTTGGCGCATGGCCGTCCAAAGGGATGGTATCCTCATCTCCAACATTGGTTCTGCTCTCAAACAGGATTCCTACCATCCGCTCTATGGGCAAATGGACGGCTTTACCGTGGTCCCTTTGGCTCTCAATGAACAAGATAAATTGATTCTAGCGGATTCCGATTTCGTCGTAAATGGTATGGCTCCCTACCAATCTTCCCTGATCCGACGAATCACAGGAACAGACCCGGGATTTCTGGCTTTCCATATCATCTGTTCTTTAATCCTCTTTATCTTGCCATGGTATGTTTGCCCCTGGCTGCCCTTATTTCCAGTACTGGCTTACTTGTGTGCGGTTTGGTGGCCAATCCAAGGTGAAATTCGTTATATTGGTAATCATCACTACTGGCCCCACACTGAATTGGGTGAGGGCATCGTTCGTCATCTTCAGGATTGTGGCATGAATGTGATCTTTGGATCAGTAGGAACAAAACTACTCGTTGTAGGTTCAGATTACACTGCGTCCTGGAAGAATGAAAAAATCATCATCCTAGAACCGGGAGCCAAAGTGAAAATCAAGGGAACAATCTATGAAGCTCAGGATGTTCCTATGGGTGAGTGGGATGGAATTCTGGATGCCCGGTCTATTCTGAAAAATGGAGAAAAACAACCTTCCCCCATCATAAAACTTGAGCAGGTTACCATAATAGCAACCGGTTCTCCAACAACATTGGAAACCCAATATTTTCGTTCTCTCTTATGAATACCATGCGCTTGCTCACTTTGGTAGGTCTCGTCTTCTGCATGTTCAATGCCCTCATCTGTTCCTATTCGGCAGGGATTGTTTGCATGGTCGTTCTTATTGCAAGTACGCTGGCGTATCGTCCCACTATATCTTGGAAGATTCTGCTGCACACGGGGATCATCTTGGGCACAGTAGCGTTGCTCATGGCAGGATTGCCTCACGGCCCTTGGGTCTATTGGAGTATTCCCACAGCCATCTGCTTGTTGGCAGCTCTATTGATTCGCTTGGCGGAGAAATATCCCCAAGAACGCCTGCTGGGAATCATTCTTCTTTTTGGTGCGGGATGGTGTTTAATGCATTCTTCTCTTCCCTCACTCCTGTTACAACAGACGCAGAGTCGGTCTCTTGCTTATTTGGAAAGAGGGCATTGGGGGATATCCCAGTCGCATGACAACTCACTTGTCATTCGCAGTCAGTACTCCTACGATATGGTAAAAAAGATCATTGGGAGTCGGGATATTCCCAATCTATCCCGGTTGGAGGCCTATACGGATTTGTGGATGATTACTCCAACTCAGCCGTTCTCCTCACAAGAAATAGAAAAAATACGAAAATGGGTTCTCAGGGGAGGCCGCTTGGTTGTAATCACGGATCATACAGATCTATTTGGTCATGCCTCTGTACTCAATCCTCTTTTAGAATCCATGGGACTCCGTATTCAAAAGGACTGCATCCTTGATTCGACAGGGGACGGTGGCACTTATCAAAATCTCTTCCAAAAATTTAAAGGACTCAGTGCTAATAGTTTTTCTGGACGGGGAGAAACTTGGTTGGTTGAAAATGGATATTCGGAACGTACTGACTACAGCAAAAATTCCTTCTTTTCAGATAACCAAATATCAGATGAAGAAATACCTGGTATCTATCCTATTGGCCTCACTTCTCCTTTTGGTTTAGGAAGCATCGTCCTTTTTGGAGATAGCACTCTGTTTGCCAATTTTGCACTGTCTCGTCCCTCTGCTCAACACCTCTTGCAAAAAGTCGCAGATGCTGGGCCTCCGTTACCATTTCACACAGGCACAACTATGATGCTTCTCCTGTTTTGGAGTGTTTCCAGAAAACGGAAGATAAAAATCCTGGCAGGCATGATCTCTTTTCTCTTGTTGATTGCCATGGTAATACAACTTTGTAGACCGGCTTATAAGCTTTCTTATGCCTTTTCCCCCATCCTGAATGTATGGGGTGATTGGTCGTTAGCTGAAAACGACCACGCCAAGTATTCGACTCTCTTTGCAACAGCTTTTTCCAAATCTCCCATGTTCCCCGTATGGAAAGAAACATCTCGGAATTCCAATCGCATCGTATTTTCCAATGGATATACACTGGAAAATTCAGTTTCTAAGGAATGGTTGCCGGACCCATCTTGGGAAAAACGCTTGAATATGAACCCCTCCCTCAGCATGGAACAATTTATGACAGCATTGAACCACGATTCATGGCTGTCGTCTTTCTGGTTTGATGATGGAGTGGGCCTCTTGAAAAACAAAGCCTACGAACAATTTTGGAAACAAGTGGCACAAGTTGAATCAAAAAAGGAGAATTTAAAACTATCCTTGATGAAACAAGTCAAAGGAACCTTGAATTTCAATGGAATCAAAGTTCCTGTGACGGTAAAGCTGTTTCATATTCAAGGACATCATCCATGGGTGATTCTTGGCGATTGGATCATAGGTAAGGAAATATCATCAGGAATGATACTCATTCGTTCCAACTGGCAGCATCCTTCCTGGGGAGACAAAGATGCAGTTTTTCAATACAACCCTTAAAATCAATTACCTCCTCCTAAACGAAAATTCTCTCCCTTCGCCTTTTCCGGGGAAATCGTGGCATCTGTTTCCCTCTTCCTCTCTAATCTTTTCTTGATTGGAAAATTATTTATTTTGAATCTTGACACAAGGGATTTGAAGATTGATTGTGTAGAGTGACAGGAAGGTTTTTATTCCTGCTTTTCTGTCCTGTGTGTGCTCAAACCATTCATTTTGCTGCTATGAATACGCCTGTTTCAGATTCCGCCTCTCCGGCCTCCAATCCGGAAAATGCCACCCCCGCCTCCCGTCTGCCCGGGGCGGCCCCCTCGCTCTCCAGCAGCGCTGCTCCGGTTTCCAGTTCCTCTGCTCTCCCCTCGTCTTCGGCAAGCTCCAGCGCCCCCTCCTCGTCGGCTAGCTCAAGTTCTCCGTCCTCGTCGGCTAGTTCCAGTTCTCCCTCATCTTCGTCAAGCCCTCCCACGTCCTCATCGAGCAGCAGTGTGCCCTCCTCTTCGTCAAGTTCCAGCGTACCATCCTCCTCATCAAGCAGCAGCGTGCCGTCTTCCTCGTCAAGCAGCAGTTCTTCTTCATCATCTTCTTCGAGCAGTAGCTCCTCCTCTTCCTCCAGCAGCTCCTCTTCGGAGCCTTCTTCCAGTTCGTCCTCCGAGTCATCCTCCAGCTCCAGCAGCGTTCCACCAACGATGGATGATACACCGTGTCCGGATTGTACAAATAAAGACTGCGATGATGATTGTGACAACGGTGATGGAGATACGGCTCAAGGTATTGGCTTTGGCGGCACTCCGGATGGTGGTATGTGCGATGGGGTTCTTAATGTTGGAGGTAATCCTGAAGGGAATAATTCCTCCCGTGCTCGTAATGCGGCTCTCGGGAATGATGTCAACTGTTGCATCAAGGCCACATACAATACACCAATGGACATGAAGTCCAGTTACGATTCTTCCACCAAGTCGGTTAAAATCAACTTGCCATCCGGGGGCACGATGTCCTTCAAGGGCAGTGACGGGTCGGCGACGGCAGACCGTTCCGGGGTTTCGCGAAAGGACTCGTCCCTGGCCCAGTACCTGAATGCGGATATGACGCCCTGCACCACCGGTAATGCTTCATTCGTCAAAGTTGTCCAGCCGGACGGTTCTTCCCAGACGTTAAACCTCTCCTCCGGTAGTGTCCATTCCATGACAACACCCACCGGGGCTGTTGTCTCAAAACAGACATACGATTCTCAGGTCCAGGTTTCCAAGAATCCTCAGGGAGACGTTACGCGCATTACCAGTTCCAGAGACGGCATCTTGGATCTTAGTCGAACCTCCAACAAACTGACTATTTCCCAGTATTCCACATCCCAGGTCTCCAGGAATGCTCGCGGAGAAGCCGTCCCGCAGGGAGATCCCGTCAAGGTTTATTCCTATGAGTGGGACGCCTCCACCCAGACAATGACCATCATTAATCAGGAAAAGGGTCTCCAAGCCTTTACAAAGACTCGCCGCATTGAGGGGAATAAAACCATCATTACGGAAGGCTCGGGGGATGAGCGTATTGTCACCATCTATGAACGTAACTTCCTCCCCGGTGAAAAGTGGGAGGAGATCAAGACCGTCCAGGGATTTAAGGAAATAACCCCCTCTTCCTGCGAGCGCGTCGTGAAGAAATACACGGACGGCGGATGGCTTGTCCTGAGCCGCACGGAGGGCTACGGCACCGCGCTGGCCCGCACCACGTCCTACACCTATAACAGCCAGTTCCGCGTCTCCGTCAAGGCCCTGCCGGACGGAGGCTACACCCGCTACGAGTACGACACTCAGGGGCGTGTCATCATGGAGGCTTCCCCCTGGACGGATGGGGATTATGAAAAGGTCGTACGCACCACCTACGCCGACCTGCGTTTCAATGACTGCCGACCTGCTTTGGAACAGGTTTCCCTCATGCATGTTTCCACCGGAGAGGAAACGGAAATTAAATCCACCACTTACTCCTATGAAGACTCTCCCCAACTTAGTCGTACCATTACCAGCGTTTTAGCTGTTGGCGCAACAACTCCTCTCGTTACAATTAAAGATATTTGGGGAGAAAACGCCGCCAATGAATATTCCCGCGGGCGTGTCAAGATGGAGCAGGATGCCTCCGGAGTTCAGAAATGCACGTCGTATGAAGACACCACCCTGTACGGGGCCAAATGGAAGGTCACGATGGAAACTCGCGTCAACGATGCCGTCATTCCCGGCCAGAGCGAAAAAACCATCCGCTACCTGGCGGAAGATGAAACCATCGCTCGTGAGGAAAAATACGTCCATACTGGCCAGGGCTGGAGCCTCGTTTCATCCGAGGACTACCAGTACGATGCCCTAAAGCGCCTCATCAAAACGACGAGGGGCAATGGTCGCATCAGCACGGCGGAATGGGGTTGCTGCGGTCCCCTGCGCCGTGTGGACGAGGATGGTGTAATGCTCACCTTCGGTTATAACTCCGCCCGCCAGCTTGTGGAAGTCATCCGCTCCGCCACGGGAACCATGCCTGAAGCCATCACCACCTATGTTCGTAATTCGTCCGGGCAGATTCTTCAAGTCAGGGAAGATAGAGGTGCGATGAGTCGCTCACGTTCATTTGCTTATGATATTCTTGGACGAATTGTATCTGAAACAAATGCGCTTGGTAAGACAACTTCGTATAGTTATGGGAACTATGGATTGAGGAAAACTACTACCTTGCCGACAGGAGCTCAGGAGATCACCGAAAAGAATAAAGACGGCTCCCTTCACTACCAGTCTATTTCCGGAAAACGTCCATCCACTTATGTATATGCTCCCACAGGTAACTATTGCAGGATCACTTTAAAATATGAAAACTCCATCATACCAGCTTATGCTGAGACCGACTGGAATGATAGACTATTAAACATTTACATGGCTTCAATCAGTGAGCCAAGCAATTATTTCAAAATTGCCTCCAATGAATATAATTCTTCTAATCAAATTGTAAAATCCACGGAAAGAGGAGTTCTTACCCAATACGAATATGGTCCTTTTGGTAATGTCATTTGTATGACAATCCCTCTGGAAGATGTTCCTACTGTTCTGAATTCTAAAATTGAAAATTACTCCAGCACTTACGAATCCCGTGAAGATGGAATTTACCACCTCTTAACCAAAACATCTTATAATGCCTCTGGTCAGCCAATCACTCTCAGTAGGGCTGATCTCATATCGGAGCTGGATTCTCAACTGGAGAATAAAACTATACATACAAACATTTACGGCAATTCTTCCACTGAATGGACAGAATATGATGGGCCGACAAAAAGGAAACAACAGAAGACCTTCCCCTCTTCCAACATAACGGCAGAAACTCATATCACTGACAATTTTATAATTTACCGGAAAAATCCTGATGGGGAGGAAATGGCTTATACACGGACTTACACCTCTACTGGAAGCATTGAAACGGCAACGGATGCCCGTGGCATCACCAAGACAGTAAAATACGATACAGCAGAGCGCATTGTACTTACGACGGATGGAGCCGGGAATTCAACGGCAACCACCTATGATGATAATACTGGGGAAATATCCCTTGTGACAGATGCCTTAGGTAAAACAACATGTTACAAATATGATGAACATGGCCGGATGACTGCAATTTATGGAACGGGAGCTCACCCTGTTTGCTACGGCTACGATATGGATAGTAATTTAATTTCGATGACAACCTTCCGCGTGCCATCTGGAACAATCACTAACGATCCGACTGGAAGACTAGATGGTGATACAACAGAGTGGGAATACTCTTGTCAGGGAAACCTTCCTCTAAAAAAGACTTATCCTGACGGTAGCGGTATTCAAATGGAATATGACGAAATGAATCGCCTGGCGCGTATAACCAACGCCAGAGGTATGAGCATTGTTCAAACCTATGATCCGAAAACGGGATGGATCGTTTCAATCTCGTGTTCAGATTCCATGACTCCGGACGTCTCATACGCCTACAATCACTTGGGATGGTTGACAAGGATTACGGACGGAACTGGAATCAGGGAAATAAATTACACCACCTATGGATTTATTGGAACGGAAAGTACGTTGGTAAATAATACCCCATACCTTCTTTGCAACACGTACGATTCCTTGGGAAGGTTGTCTGGTTATGATCTCACCGCTGGAAACAGTGCAATTCACATTTTAACAGCTCTCCAAACATACCGGGGGGATGGACGACTGGATTACGCAGGTGTCAAAGTAAATGGTACGCTGAATTCTTTTTCTTATCAGTACCTTGCTGGAACAAATCTTGTACAGAAGATCACGATGCCAGGGGGTTGGGAACAATCACTGACATACGACCCAAATCGTAATTTGCTTTCCAAAATGGATGTCGTTAAAGGTTCGTTGTCCAAGATAGTACGGACATATGATTATGACCAGGTATACCGTCTAACGTCTCAGAGCCAAAAACGGGGCGATGCCCCCTTTGATCCATGTTCCTTCTCCTACAATGAACGAAGTGAACTGTCGTCAGCGACATTGGGAACATCCCTATTCCAATATGCCTATGATAACTTCGGCAACAGAAAAATCGCTTTGGAAGAGGGTGTATCGTCTCCGTATACGAGCAACGCCTTGGATCAATACACGTTGATTGGGACTGCTCCTTCTGGTTTTGTCCCAGAGTATGATTCCGATGGTAATCAGACGAAAATTCAAACCGCCACTGGCATCTGGAACGTAGTTTACGATGCTCAGAACCGTCCTGTTCGCTTCAATTCGTCAAATGGTTCCACAATTATAGAATGTGGTTACGACGCAAATAGCCGCAGATTCGTTAAAAAAGTTACTCAAAATGGAACGATAACCAAACATGAGCGTTATTTATATAGAGGATATAACCAAATAGCTGCATTGAATCTGTTAAATGGGGCGGCTCCCCTCTACGCTCTTTTGTGGGAACCTTTGGAATCAAAAAATTCCCGTCCCCTTGCTTTGGTAAAAGGCGGTTCCGTCTATGCTTGCATCCAGGATCAAAACGCTAATGTAACAGAGCTTATGAATGCAAACGGAGAAATGGTGGGCATGTACGACTATGCTCCGTTTGGCTCCGTCTCAGAACAGGGAACTGTGTCGTGCCCGGTTCAATGGAGTAGTGAAATGTATGATGAAGAACTAGGACTCGTATATTACAATTACCGTTATTACAATCCTCTGGAAGGCAGATGGTTATCAAGGGACTTAGCCTCCGCTGACAATTACGTATTTTGTCACAATGCCCCAACGGTGTTTTTTGACTATCTCGGCAATGTCGCGGCTCCAGCTCGTCTTGGTGAACCTCCCCCTTTGAGCGATATGCCAGATTTTGATAACCCGTCTCCTCCAAAACCGACAGAACCGAGAAAACCAGGAATACCCGGCATGCCAAATTCAGGTATTCCTGGTCCAAGAAATCCTCAAGGCAACTGTGCTTCCGAATCCTTGGATAGAAAATCAAAATTCAATCCAACTTTCAATGGGGATGATCTTCCTCCAGAATTTGGGCAAAACGGGGAGGGTTGCCGCAAAGTCAAGGACGGATCGGAATGCAAAAAGGAAAATCCCGACAAGGAACGGCATGTCCTGTATGCATATGATATCAATGGCTTAGATGATAAAGATAAGGATGGGAATCCATATCCTGGCTACCATGTAATAGGAGAAGACTGTTTGAATAATCCTGGCACCTATAAAAGCCAGTTAGGCTCTGGTGGTACCAAAGTATCTGGTATCACAGACCCTGTTGCTGCAATGCAGGAATATTTCGATCATATACCACCGCTGCCAGATCATAAGAAACCTGTTCCAAAAATCATCCACATGTGCTGTCCATGTAAGAAGGAAGAATAGAAACAACAAAAAACATGAGAAAATATACCAACACCCTATTGATGACGCTATGTCTGGTTTGTATGCAATCATGCCATGACAAGGAAGAATCCGCTACCATGAAGAATCCCTTACCGGAAGAAGAATGGCCCTCCCGGCAAATCTCGTATGCATACAGGAATGAAGAAGCTGGCTGTAACCGCATCAGGGGATATAATGTTATCATTCAGGAAGACCCATTCATTGATCTTGGAGAAAGCGATTTGGATACTCGTTATATGAGATCCTATTATACAAGCATGACGTTGGAAGACATACAAAAAATTCGTGCTCAGTATGGGAAAAATCCCCTGTTTTTTGAAATAAATAAAAAAATAGAAACGGATTCCGTCTTTCAAAAATTGAAGGATGGAGGGTACCGGGTAAGACGGGAATTTCTTGGAAGAAAACTCTTACCACTGGAATATGATGAAAAAAAAGATGATTATTTCTACGTAAAAGACTTAAAAAATCATACCTATCAAGGAGAAAATAGTATGATTCCCGGAGTAGATGACGGCCTGAGTATTCAGCTTAAAAATTCGCCCGGCGGGTATCTCATGTTTATCAGAAAGGGCATCATCGTTCATATTCGCAAGCTGAGAGACTATGACCAATATCTCAAGGCGAGAAAGGAAGGCGCGATTTATACTTCGGAAGGAATAAGAGATTTTTATCTTCCTGATCCGGAATCCTGATCAGGGACGCAGATATGGCACATTGATGTTTAAAAACAGCAAAGAAAGAATCTGTTCTTTTCTATCCTTTCCAATACCCGGCTAGTTCCGGAATGCCGCTGGTTATGTCGCTTCCCTTGTGGTTGGCCCGGACGAGCATCGGCTTGGCGGCCAGGATCAGGTCGCCTCGCCGGACAAGGGGAGCCCAGATGCGGTCGTCCTCGCCTCCCCAGGAGGAGAGGAAATCTTCCATCGCCTCCGCGTACGCCGGGCGCACGGCAAAGGCGGCCATGCTGCGCAAGTCTCCCGTGACTTCCTTCCATTCCCCGCAATCAAGGACGGCGCTCCCCTCGTAATGCAGCATCACGGCTCCAGCGGTGGTTGGCGCCTTGCCGAGGAGATCCCGCAGCTTCACGTCAAACTCCGGCATCACCCGCGCGTCGTCCTGGAGGATGACCACCCATTCCTCCTCGCAGCACGCGGCCCACGCCAGCGCATTCCGCATGGCCCGCTTGCAGCCCACCGCGCGGCGGATATAGTCCGGGTCAGTCTTCAGACGCGGAATGCGGTAGGCCTCCAGGTCGCTGTACTCCTCCGGCGCGGCTTCTTCCACGGCTTCCAGGCGCACGCCGTCCACCCACTCCCAGGCCAGCCCCTGTTCCAGGAGCCGGGCGCTCATGGCCTCCCTCTTCGGGGAGCCGGGCAAACTTACGACGAGTATCTTGTACATGGAATCCGCTCTTTTGCTGTTGTATCAATCCCCGGCTCTAGGGGGTTCCCAGGGCCTTGTCGATCCCGGGAACGAGAACGTCAAATGTCTTTTCGGAATACTGGGCCTGGTACACCTGGATAGAACCGTCCCCGTCCTTCCGGAAAAGTTCGACAATCTTCTTAACGCTTTCCGCGTCCTTCCGGCATTTGATTCCCAGGATAATCCCCGTCAAATACTTGTGGAAGCAATCTACGAAATAGTCCTCCTCCTTCCTAACATCCTTCTCCGGCAAGGGGACGAGTATCCGCAGTTCTTCCTCATAGTGCCAAGACTTATCTTTTGTTATGAGACATTCATCTATATTACAAATCAGGCGGTCACCCATCATGCTGGTTCCGGTCATGCCATAATCAAATTTTTGGCGCTCTTTCTTATATTTCATATTAAACAGCACACAATAATGGAGATGGGTTTTATCTCGCTTTCTCCAGCTAAACGGAATAAGCGAGTCTTCTTTCAGTTCAATATCCAGAATATAATAGGGGGGCTCGCCTTCAACGTCTAGCGGGTCAGGATCTAGCTGGCGCAGGGGGAAGGTAAACTCCAGGCATACTCCCTTGTGCTTGTCTCCGTAATGCCCCCACATCGCTCCGGAATTGTAAAGGGAGGAAAAGCAGATAAACGCCATCTCATACTCTTTCGACCATTTTTCACCTTCCGGTCCGGCGGGCATGAACTCATAGGGATCGTTGCACTCGTCGATGGTGCGCACCTTCAGGGCTCCTCCGGCCAATACCTTGAGCATGTTCTCATACTTCATGTAGATATAGGCCTTGATCTCCTTGGGCTCCGTACCGTCAGAACTCTTTTCCATCCCGCCTTTTTATCTTTTTTTGGAAGTGCTGTCACGTCCGGAATTGCCTTCTTTCCTGACTCCAAATAGAACAAAAACCATAACAACTGCTATACCGGCTCTCTCCTAAGAGAGTTGATGAAGAAAAAGAAACTTCCCTTGATACTCGTTAAATGGCTTGAGCAATTACCTTAAAATACCATAATCAAAGCATGGTCAGTACCGATGCTACTACATCACTTACAGTATTTATTTCATACGCATGGTCAACGGAAGAGCATGAGAAAAAAGTTTTCGAGTTGGCGGAACGGTTGATGTCAGATGGCATTTCAGTGATCTGGGATAAGTGGGATTTAAAGGAAGGACAGGATAAGTATGCTTTCATGGAAAAGTGCGTCGTCGATACCGGTATCAAGCGGGTGTTGTTGATATGCGATAAAGTCTATGCGACGAAAGCAAATGAGAGAAAAGGCGGTGTGGGGGATGAAACAACTATTATATCTTCCGAGGTTTACGGAAAGGCAGCACAGGAAAAATTCATTCCTGTGATCTTTGAAAAAGATGATAAGGGAGAAGCTTATTGCCCGGCCTATATAAAAACTCGAATCTACATAGACCTTTCTGATCCTGATATATACGAGCGGGAATATGAAAAATTTTTGCGGAATTTGTACGACTGCCCGGCTTATCAAAAACCGGCTCTTGGCCGCAAGCCGGAGTGGCTTGATGAAAAAAATGTGAATTTATATTCACTGGAAAGAATGATCAGGCAGCTCAAGTCGGATGACGGCAGAAGCAAAAAAAAGCAGGATATGCTGCTGCGGCAGTTTCGGGATGAATTCATCGAAAAATTTTCCCAATATGAGATAGCCGGAAATATAACCGGTACGCAGGTCGTCGATAAAATAAGCGAACTAAAACCCCTCCGGGATATGTATATGGAATACCTCTCCACAATCATTTCTCTGGAGGTTTCCTTGGAAGATCTCATAACGGACTTTATGGAAACTTGCTATAATAGAATCCATGAAAAACCTTCATCTTACCAATATGGAGGAGATCATTATTTATTTTTTATATGGGAACTTTTTATATGTACAATAGCGACTCTTTTGTACTATGAAGAATTTAAAGTTGTATATCAACTAATTAATCATACGTTTTTCTTGAAATATAATGGAAATTCCGAAGAGGAATCTCGTTTCCTTGAGTTTGAACCTTATCTCAAAAGTATCGAAGAAATTTATCCCCAGGAAATAGATCAACGGCCTCGTAACCTCTCGAATATGGCAGATATTTTACTCTCAAGAGAAAGCAAGCCAGTCCTGACACGTAAAAATTTGATCTTTGCGGATGTATTGCTATTCCAGTTATCCAATCTTTTTCTAGATAATGGATTTCGTCTGTGGTTTCCTCGAACTTATTGTTATGATGGATACGGTTGGGAGCAAAAAGAAAAGTGGAGAAAGCTTAAATCCAAAAAATACTGTCAGGAAATCCTTCCCCTTTTTGGGGTCTCAAGCATTGATCAACTAAAAGAATTAGTGGGTAAAGAAAAAGTTCCAGATAGATATGGGTATAGTAGCTGTCATGATAGGGCAAGAATTATTTCCGATAGTATTAAGATCGAAGAAATCGCTTCACTGCCATAATTATTTTTCGGTAGCCATTCTACTGTCGGAGTAATAGTTTCTCCCAATCGTCCTATGTTTCTGACGGCTTTAGCCTTCTAAAAATATTCTGATCATACATGAAGAGGCTTCACTACTCTTAGCAGAATGATTCCAGCGCTCCTTCGTCCGGAGGCGGCAGTTCCCAGAGCGAGCGGGAACCATCCAGCCTCGCCAGGGTCACGGAGGGGCCTTGGAAATTTTCCCCCTTCCATTCCAGTTCCATCGGGTCCCACCGCTTCCAGGCCAATGTCAGCGTGTCCCGGGTCTCCCCGCCGAGTTTCCACCATCCGAAGTCCGGGGAGGATGCCCTCCGGAACACCCCCTCCCGGTAAAAGAGGAAGGAGTCGTCCCAGTGGGGGTGGATGCCCCGGTACACGGCGGCGGGCGTACCGTGACGCAGCACGTCCATGGCGCGCAGCACGGAGGGGATGCACCAGTGCGCCGTCACCGTGTCGTTGTCCGGCAGCGGGTAACGCACGTTGGAGAGGAAGAGCCTCGGCGTCACCAGGTACTCCGCCCCGGTTTCAAGGGCCAGCTTCCCGAAGATGAGGTCTTCCGCCCCCGTGAGCGGCACGTCCGGCCTGGCGGCAATTTCCTCCACCACCGCGCGGGAGAGGAAGTAGCCCGCCCCGCCGCTGGGGGCTTTCCGCTCGCCCAGCAGGGCATCCCCGATCAGGCCGTACCGGGAGTCCGCCAGTTCAGGCAGCCGGGAAAGGTCCAGGTACGTGTCGTCGTCGCACTTGAAAATCCAGTCGAAGTCGTAGTGCTCAAGTCCGTAGCGGAAGAAGGCCAGCACCTTGGCCGGAAGCCCGTTGTATGTGTCCGGGGCGTCCAGCCCTACGGTATCGCCCCGTTCCTCTTCCGCCACTTCGCCGCCGATGAAGAACAGGCACTCCACGCCCTCCTGCGGGTGCCGGAGCCAGGAGTCCCGCACGGCATTGCGCCGTTCCTCCAGCCCCCGGGCGGAACAGATGCCCACCAGGATGGAAACTTTCTTCTTCTCGTTCATAAGCTCGTTTCGTGTGATTGAGGAGAACCCAAGGTTTCGGATCTAGGGACTCGCTGCCCTCCTGTCCCTATTCGGGCAGCTTCGCCATCGCGTCGAACACTTCCTCCCAACTGGCGGACGACGCTTCCAGCCCGCCGAGTTCCAGGCCGCGCTCCCGCGCCGCCTCCGCCATGTCGTCGCGCCAGTGCGGCTCGTATGCCATCCGGGAGGCGTAGTAGATGAAGTCCCTCTCGTGGTCGCAGAGCCAGCCGGTCCTGCCGTGTTCCACCATCTGCCGCCACCCGCCCCGGTTATCGACAATCAGCACGCTGCCGGAGGCCATCGCCTCAAAGCCCACGCGCGGCCAGTTCTCCGTCGTGTCCGTGGGTTGCAGCACGATCTTGCAGTGCTTGTAAAACTCCTGCTGGGAGACTTCCGTCTGGTCCCGCGCCGTCCTGATCCAGTCGTAGGGCTTGCCGATCTTCTCCTCGCTCCGGTGGTCGAACCCCAGGAAGAGGCCGCGCTTGGGCACCGGGGAGACGAAGTATTCATAGATTTGCAGCGTGTTCCGGGCGAACTTGTCCGCGTCCTGGCGGGAAATCCGTCCGCACCCGAAGTACTCGTCCGTCCTCTCCGTAATAAAGGGGAAGGCGTCGCTGTGGAAGTACGGCTTAAACGTCATGAACCGGACGGACGGGTCCGCGTTCAGCCCTTGCAGGAGGGGCATGTTCTTCTGCCTCACCTCCTCGTTCTGGTAGAGGGACATGGCAATCAGCCCTTCCTTCATCAATTCCTTCTCCTTGTCGAAGAGCCATGTCATGCAGTTCACAAAGACGGTGCGTTTCGTATGTTTCCGGATCTCCGGGATGGCGTCCAGAAACTCGCTGTTGCAGAACCCCATCACCGGGTCGCCCGGCTCCAGAGCCGTCCAGTCGTCCGCCGCGTGGATGACCACCCCCAGCCGCAGCAGTTCCACATAGAGGCCTTCCGGGTAGAAACCGTCCCCGGTCGGGATGAGGTGGACATCCATCCCCATCTTCCGCCACACGATCATCTGGTGGTGCAGCTCCGTCCCCGCCCCGCCGTAAAGCGACGGGAACCCATGCACGAAAATCCTTTTTAACGCCCTGCTCATGGTTGATTAGGTTCTCACCTTACCACATCCTCCACGCGCCGCCAAGAATCCTCTACATTTTTTCCCTTCCAGGCGCAAAAAAAACCAGCCGGTCCCGTTGCCCGAGATGGCATTGTTCGCTCTACCACAGGATGTCCGTGTCCTTGGAAAGGCCCTTGTAAGGAGAGGGACGTTCCTCCACTTCATCCTGCCGCCAGCCGAGTTGTTTTGAGATATAACCGGCTTCGTGCGCTTTGCTGAAAGTGCGCAGGGCGTCGGCAGCGTGGGAGCAGACATCATGGAGGGGTTCCGTTTTCCGGATGCCGTTGGCTCCGGGATGGACGGGCATGTTGGAATGTGTTATCAGTATAAGAACAACTATTTTTTGTTATGAGCTATATACCGTGTCAGCCAAGCCCCCTTATGGAGAATGCCAAGGGAAGTATTCGAATAGGAATAGAAGATTATTTTCTGGCGAAAGACAAGCATGACCGGGATAAGAAATTCCGCATGATTTCCGCGCTCAGAAATATCTATGCCGGGATTCTAATCATGTTCAAGGAACGGCTTTTGAGACTGTCTACAGACAGGTGTCTCATCTTTCTGGAATCGGACAAGGAATCAAACAAGGCATGGCTGAATGAGAAAATGCTGAATAGAAAGGCAAAAACCGTCAATGTCCATGATATTAAAAAATTATTCAAGAAATTTCATGTAGATTATCAGGAAAAGTATTTGGAACAACTCAATCAGGCACGGAATGAATTGGAACATTTCAGCGCGGATGTTTCCGATGATTATCTGGAAGAGCTTTTGGTGAAAGCTCATCATATTATTTTAGATTTCATCAACGGATTTGAAGATGAAACCATTGAAAACTGGATAGACAGAGATCAGTGGAAAAAGATTGAGCAATCCTATCAACTTGTTCAGGAAGAAAAAAAGAGGATAGAAGAGGAGTATGTGAATTTTTGTTTTTTCTCAGAACAGTTAGAAGCGAGAATGAAACATTCGGTATGTCCCAATTGTTTTTCCCCCCTATTGATTCCGACTGGAGAAAAAAATGATCCGGTTATGGAATGCTGTTATTGCAAAGAGAAATATTCTCCGATAGAAATAATCCAGAGTGAGCATGATGAGCACTACAATATCAAGAACGGCGGTGATCCTACTTTAGGGATATGCCCTCAGTGCTGCGAAGGAACTCTGGAAGTGGAAGAAGATGAAATGATTTTCAAATGCGACAACTGTGGATATAAACAATCCAACTGTTGCGAGTATTGTGGTTCTTCAATTCCCATTGAAGAAGTTAGCGAAGATGATAATTATTGTGGTCATTGTCGTATTATGTTGAATAAAGATGATTGATTATAATTTTTATTATTTTTTAATTACCAGAGTATGTCCGTGCCCTTGGCAAGGCCCTTGTAGAGAGAGGGATGTTCCTCCACTTCATCCTGCCGCCAGCCGAGTTGTTTTGAGATATAACCGGCTTCGTGCGCTTCGCTGAAGGTGCGCAAAGCATCGGCGGCGTGGGAACAGACATCATGGAGGGGTTCCGTTTTCCGGGCGCCGTTGGCTCCGGGAGGGGCGGTTTTGTAATTGGAGAGGGCGCTGATGCCGGAGAGGTAACCTTCCTTGATGCCCTCGACATTCGTTTTCTCCGAGCATCTGGCGTGGATGACGGCGTGGCGCAGGAGGCGGCGGGCGGCGTCAATGGAGGCCCAGCGGTCCCGGGTACAAGGAATGCGGAGGCAGGAAAACCCGGCGCGCTCCAGGGAGGCGAGGAAGGAGGCGCCGCCAGGAACGCGGTTTTCACAGTCGTGGGGAAGGAGGCAGTCACGGATGTGGTAGCCGTCCCGGGCTTCTCGTTTGTGGATTTCAGCGATGTACCAGTCCAGTGTCAGGCCGTTGGCGGTGATGTTGTCCAGGAAGTAGAATTTGCCGTCCGATCCGGGCTGGATGATCCAGATGGACATGAAGTCCGCCACTCCGATGTCCCACGAGGCATAAACAGGTAAAAAGGCGTCCACCTCAAACTCCGCCGTGAGGCGGCCCAGTTCCCGGAGGCGGTTGATTTGACTCCCGAAAATGGTGCCTGCCGCGATGGGATTGAGCGCTTCATCCGGCACGGTGGGGTATTCCTGGCGCATGAGCCAGCCCTGGGTGCGGGCCATGGATTCATACCAGGCTTTCTGTTCATCATCGAGAATGATGTTATAGTCCTTTTCAAGGGACTTGAAGTATTTCTGCATTTCCCGGTCGCCGGAGGGCTTGCAGCCTTCCAGACGGTATTCATGCTGACGAATCCAGGAAAAGAAGAAGAATTGGAAGTCCAGCGGGGAGAGGGGCTTGCCCACCATGTCCATGGCGGCCACCGTGAGAGAGTAGTTGAGGCCGTACTGTCCGCCTTCGTGGGTGGATTCCTTGATGATGATGCCGGTTTTGGAGATGGTGTTGAAGCCGCCGGTCATGATTTCCGAGGCCTTTTTGGGATCGTGGGCGGCAATGGCTCCCAGTTCCGAGATATGGAGAATCTGAAGGGTACCGCCGCGCAGGGAGGTGGCGGCATAGACAGTGGAGCCGTTCGGGAATTTGACATCGGACTGGGTGAAGGCCGCCCCTTTCATCTCGTCCTTGATCAGGGAGCCGATGAATGCGATGAGGCGGTCCCGTTCCGTGGGGTTTTCCGGAAGGTAGTCCAGGTGGTCGAAAGCGAAGTGCATCTTGTCCATCTTCTTTTCCGCCTCCGGGCGGGTGCGGTCGATGACGCCGCAGGTGATGTTGGGGGTGAAGAGGGCGGCGTCCAGCTCCAGGATGGCGGCAAAGGTGGAGATGCCAAGCTGGCGCACTTTCAGGATGTCGTTGCGGTAGTGGAGCTTGTCGTAGAGTTCTTCCTGCGCCCAGTTCATGTGGAAACGCTGGAGCAGCCCCTCCTTGTCAATGATCCAGTAGAGGTTGTTGAGACGCCACTTGCGGTCATCCAGCAGCGTCTTGATTTCCTGGTACTGTTCCGGAGTCAGTTCCATGAGCGAGGAGAGGAAGGATACGGGAGGCGGACAGGCGGTTATCAGCCCTGGAGGGCGAGAAGGCGCAGGGGGCGGTCCCCACGGACGCGGAGGCCGACGACGGTTTCGTAATCCCAGTGGCCGGAGGTGATGAGGTTGTTCCAGCCGGGAGGGAGCATCCTGTCGTTGCGGTCCAGCTTGTCCCAGCGTACGCCGTCGCAGGAGACTTCCACGCCGTCCACCAGCGTTTCCCCGGCCAGGCAGACCTGGACGGTGGCGACGGGGGCTTTCTGCACTTTGGCCTCTACGGAGGTAAGGGCGTTGGTGATGAGGGTGGAGGTGTAGTCCTCCCGGTCATGGTCCACATATACGTCATCGTCCCGGATGACTTCGAGATACCGCCCCTCTTCCCGGTCTACGGCCAAGAAGAGGGAGTCGCTGTCCGTACCGTTGGGGAGAGAGACGACGGAGGTGATTTTCCCCGCAGTCTCATACCTGTGCCAGCAGTGGACTTCGTGCATGGAGTTGTAGGTCATCAGGGCCAGCGTCCCGTCTTTCAAGGCGAAGACGGCGCGGGCTTCCGGCTTGCGCAGGATGGTTCCCCCGGTGACGCCGCCGCCTTGCGCGAGGATGTGATCGGCAAAGACGGTGAGATCCCGCGAGACGTAGGAGTCTGACTGGAAATCATAGCCGTACTGATACAGGCGGCCTCCTCCGCGTTCGCAGTAGAGGACTTTGTCCACGGCCATGATGGCCGGAACAGGGGCGCTGCCGACGTAACCGTGGTTTTCCACCCGGACGGTGGCGTGCGTCAGGGAGGCGGCGTTGCCCGAAGAGATGATGTATTCCGCGTCCGCCGTGCCCAGCAGCAGGCGGAAGGAGTGGGCCATGAGCCAGCAGATGCCGTTCTGGGAGGTGGTGGAGAGGGTGAGGGCCAAGGCACTATCATCCTGCGTGCCGGTGTCAAAGTTGTTGAGGTCGTCCGTTTTTGACATCCAGAGGGATTGCGGCTGGGCGGCAGTGGAAGCGAAGACGAGCCGCTGGCCGAAGATTTCCGCGAGGATGGGGTAGCCGTAGGCGGGGCGGAAGGCGCACCAGCTCCAGTCGATCACCTCCCTCCGCCCGGTGAAGCCGTGCTTGATGGGGCTGACGTACTGCCAGCCGGAGGCGACGGGAACGTCCGTGTCTTCGTCCATGGTTTCCGTGTATTTCAGAAGCATGTCGTGCTTGTAGGAGGAGACGACGAGCTTGTTGGAGCAGGTGTCGTCCGGGAACCCGTTTTCCAGGGAGTCATCCACGTATTTGCTGCGGGTGAGAAAGAGGCGCACATGGCATTCCTCCCCGGATTCCGTGCCGGTGATGAGTGTATTGCTGGCAGCGCCTAGGCGGGAGAAGGAGGAGCCGCGCGTTTCCCATTCCCGGTCCAGGCCGGGGCCGTCATAGGAACGGCGGACCTCGTAGGAGCCGTACCAGCCGCCGGAACAGTAGAATTCCCAGTTGCCCTTGCACGGCAGGGCATCCCCGATGGGTAGGCCCCTGACGAAGTGGCCGGGGTAGTCGGCAGGTGAAACGGCCCCTTCCACGTAGTCGTCCGTACCGGAGAAGGCGCGGATGCAGGTGAAGTATTCCCAGTAGCCGGATTTGAGGACGAGTTTTTCGTTCTTGGTGTAGTTGCGTTCCGAGAGGCCGGAGATGGGGGTAAGGGAATCGAATCCGTCCGTGCTTTCCGCTTTCAAAAAGTTGTCCGGGTAGTTTTCTGGGGCGTTGAGTCCGTTAATGAAGCTGCCCGCCTCCAGATCCTTGATGCAGACGTAGTAGGCTAAACTGGAGTCTCCGCGCAGGGCGAGCCTGGCGCCGGAGGCGAAGGAGGAGGTAGGGGAGAGGAGTTCCGTTTTGCGGACTCCGGCCAGCAGGGAGGAACGGTAGGAGAAGGCTTCCTGTTGTTCCGTGTAGAAGGAGGCGCGCAGGATGTCTCCGCTTTCCATGGAGCGTTCCGCGTCCGGGAGGGAGTCCGGCAGGACGACGGAATAGGAGCCGTCCGCCTGGGTGAGGATGAGAACGGGATCGTCCCGGTAGCCGGTGTGCCGCCAGGGGTGGGCCTTGAAGGAGAAGGGCTCAAACTTCCATTGGCTGTTTTCCCGTTTCAGGACATGCGGAGGGCATGCCGGATGGGTGAAGAGGAGGAGGTTGTTGACCTGCTTCCAGCGCAGGGATTCCACCTCTCCGAATTCAGCCTCAAACCGGGCCAGTTCCTCACCGGAGTCCGGAGAAAGGACGCGCAGGGCATCCCCTGAGACTTCAATGAGGAAGCGTTCGTTGCCGGAGTTGGAGTAGATGTAGGGGGCGAGGCGGGAACGTTCCCAGGCCTCCGCGAAGGGAAGCATGCCCCTGCGGCGTCGGATGCCTCCCATCTGGGAAACGTCCCAGTTGATGAGGGTGGAGGCGCCCCGGTGGAAGGCGTCCAGGTCGGAGCGCTGGAGGAGTTCCGGGGAGAGTTCCCCGGCGTTGAAGGAGATGCGTTTCATCCCCCCAGCATGCGGGCTGCCTGGTTCCAGGGGGAGGGGTCATGTCATGCAGGGGGTGGTGTGCGTGATGTGAAGGGGGCAAGGCGTCTTTTCTTCCTGTATTTCGCAAGCACCTACCCCTCATTCCGCGAGCAGTTCCCGTTTTTCAGAAACCATGGAATATCAAAAACCATGGAACTCACACCTGACATCACCAAGATGTTCCGCACCAAGCAGGAAACATTGTGGAATACAGTCATCCAGCAGGATATGGAACTCATCAAGCCCTTCGTCACCCTCCATCCCAACTGCCGGGGCAAGAGCGTGGAACTGCCCTTCCACGGCAAGACGAAGATGAAGGAATATACGGGGCGCCTCTTAAAGATCGAATGGAGCGAAATGGATTTTGGCAAGCGCCATATCAAGCCGCGCAAGTTTTACGATTCCATTCCTCTCTCCGAGGACGACAAGCTGGAAATGGACACGCTGGACCTGCGGGCCGCGGAAGTGATGGGTGAGCAGCGCAACGCCCTCTCCCGGATGCACGACGAGGTGATTTTGGGCGTGACGGAGGACACGGACAACACCTACCGCATCCGCACCCAGGAGGACGGCATTTGCGGCGGAATTTTTGGAATTAATTATACGGGAGACGACGGTTCCACGGTGGAGGCCATCGACACGTCAGAAAATTCTTTCCAGGTGATCCCGGTGGATTTTGTCGCCAAAGGCACCAAGACAGTTGCGGGTATGATCATCGACAAGATTGCCGAACTGAAGTGCCGTTACCAGATCATCAATGCCTGGCGCGCCGGAAAGGGGGACGACATTGTGGTGGCTATTTCCCCCAAGCAGCACATGGATATGTTGCTCATGGAACAAACACAAAACAGGAACTACGGCTTTTCCTCCCTGACTAATGGGGAAGTCAACGAGTTTTTGAAGGTGAAATTCCTGGTGACCAACATGCTGCCCATTGATGAACAGGGCAACCGGCTCTGTTGCGCGTGGCTGCGCTCGCGCGTCAAGTTCGGGGTGTGGCGGGACGCGCAGTTCCGCGTGGAGGCCCGTTCCGAATACGTGGACGTGCGCGAACAGATCACCGTGAAAGCTGCCCTGGGTGCCACGCGCCTGGACAACAAGACCGTCTTCCTGATGCCCTGCAAAGAGGCATAGGTACAAATGTGCGATAGCATAACGTGTCCGGATGTTTGCCTGTAAAGTAAAGATCATCAATTATTCAGACAATACAAAAAATCCATTATTTTACAAAATATCCAACGTTATGCTATCACACCCCATGAATTGCCGAGGGAGATAACCCACTGCACTTTTTTTTCTGTTTATTTCTCCCGGAAAGGTCCCTGGCAGCCGCCAGCCTTCCGGGCATTTTCCAGGGCGGCTGCACTATCATATCAACATCAACAAATTAAATTAAAATCATGAATACAAATAATTCCATGAACATTCAGAACGGAGTTTCCTCTGTTCCCGTCTACCAGAGGTGGTATTCCAGCCCCAAAATGGTTCAAGCAGCCCGTGGAAGAGCCATGGTTCTGAATGAGGAACCCGAACCTGAACCCGAACCCTGGCATGTTATCTGGGATTTCTCCTCTTCCGGCAGCTACTATAAGGGAGGGCCGTCCGACAGCGGTGATCATATGGAGACCGTTGATTTTTCTTTTACGGTACCCTCCGCCCCCGTTCCCGAGCCAACAACGGAGAATCCTGTCCCCGAATCCCCGGAACCACTGGAAGCGACGTGCAACATGACCCTTACCGTGGATGACTGGGGCAAGATGTCCGTAGGGGAACAAACCATCGACATGACTTCAGGAGGAGAAGGCCCGCAGGGAGGACATGCCAAATGGACCAAGGAAAGCGGCGAATTCACCTTGAAATCCGGTGAATACACCTTGCATGTGGAACAGAGCAACATCGACTACGATCCCAAGGAAAAAAACCTTTCCATCTGCGATTACGATTTTAAGGCCTATATCGACAAGGAAGGCCCCGCTACCGCAGGCGGCAAGAAAAAGCCAACCTGCGATTGTTGCAATTTTGATGGTCAAGGAGGGGGCTGCCCTCCGCCCCCGGCAGGAAGATCAAGAAGCGCGGCTCCCGTTTTTGGAAACACTTCCTCCGGAGGTGAAAACGCACAGGCAATCAGCGACGCTTCCCTGATGTACTGGGGGGCTGACTTCGGCCATTTCCGCGGGCTGGGCGGCATTCCCACCGGCTCCATTGAGTTGCTGGCGACCGATTCCACCGATGGGCTGAACCATCCCCATGCCCTCTGCTACGACTCCATGTTGGCAAGCTTCCTGGATATTCCGGAAGTTGGCATTGTGGCTGGAGGCACGTTTGATATTGTCACGGGAGCCGGGCGTGTTTGCGTTCAATGTGAAGTGGGCAGAAAAACGCTGACGATCGTCGGCGAGTTTACGTCTTCCGGGAACCGTGCCTTCTTCACAACGGTGGACGGTGTTTTGTGCGTCCAGTGGATGAAGACGGATAAAAGCGTTGCCGTGTATAACGCCAGAACCGGAGCCCTTGTTTCCTACACGACCAGGTGGGGCAATATTTACACAGCCGAGCAGATTGGCGCCTATCTGCGCGTCAACAGGGACAGTGCAGGAGACCTCCTCCAGATATGGAACCTCTGGGACGGCCTGCTCAACATTGAAGCCGTCACGGCTGACGGCTATACGATTGCCCTTTACACTCCTTCCCAGATTACCGGGCAGGATGAACAGGGGCTTTACACTGTTACGGGAGAACCGTTCAAGAAGTTCGTGATGGCCGGAGATGCCGCCACGGGCCGTTTCTCCGTCACCGAACAGACGCCGGGAAGGCTGGATTTCAAAACGGAATGGTGGCTTAACGGCAAAGCCTGGAACATGGCGCAGGGAACGGATGCTGAAGCCATCGTGACCCGCCGCATGCGGACGGAACTGGAGAAAGATACTTGGCAGCTCGTTACGGCGGTTTCCAGGGGAGAAGACGGAGCTGCCGCCTCCCATGTCTGCGAAGTGTACCAGACGACGGCTTATGGCGACCTGCTTCTTACTAAAGTGGATGGCTATGGCAGCGATCTTGCACGGACGACCACCTATGAATACGACTACTACGGCAGGAAGAAGAAGGAAACGCGTCCGGATGGAGGCATATGGGAATGGTCCTACGACATGCTGGGACGCCTGACGTTGGAAAGGCAGCCCTGGTGCGGCGGCAAATCCCAGGACACGACATATCGGTATGTGACCGGGGATGGAGACAGCGAGGTAAGCAGCGATGTTGCCGAAGAACGCCGCCTCATGCGCGACGGTTCCAATAACCCCATTGAATTGTGGAAGAAAACCTACACGTACAGCCAAGTAGATCATGTCAGGCGCGTGGAAATCCGCACGACCGCTCTTGAGACGGAGACCGTCCAGCTCGAAGTGCAGGAAACGTGGCTGGGGAGCGCTCCCAACATCTACGCGCAGGGCCGCATCAAGATGACCCAGGCCGTCAATGGCGTGCAGACCCATTATGAATATGCCGCCACGACGCAGCATGGAGCCGCTTATACGGAAACGCAGGAAACCCGCGTCAACGGAGAAGTGGTTCCGGGATTGAGCGTCAAAAAGGTCTCCTTCATTACCCCCCAGGGCAATACGGTGAGGGAAGAAAGTCATGTACTGCTTTCCGACAATACCTGGACGCTTACGGACAGCGCGGACTATGAATTTGACACAATGAACCGCTGGACGAAGCGCACCCGTGGCAACGGGCGCGTCTCCGAACAGGAATCCATCTGCGACGGACGCATCCTTTGGGAAAAGGATGAGGACGGCGTGCGGACAGACTACGGTTACGACAGTGCAAGGCTGCTGGTTGAGACGATCCGTTCCGCCACAGCGACAACTCCGGAAACCATCGTCAGTTACACGAAGGATGCCCTGGACCGGGCCACTGCAACCCGGACCGACACCGGAGCCATGAGCGTCGCCACGGAAACGGCCTATGACCTGCTGGGACGCATCACCAGCGAGACAGACTCTCTGGGACGGATAACCACTCACAGCTACAGCGCGAACGGCCTGACGGAAACCGTCACGACTCCCATGGGAGGAACGCTCATCACCCAGCGCCATGCGGATGGAACGATCCTGCGCCAGCACGGGACGGGCCAGCAGGACCTCAAGTTTGAAACCGATATGGCAAGCGACGGCCTCCGCGTGACAACGACCGTTCTCAACGGGACGGCGCGCGTTGTCCGGGGACGCGTCATTACGGACGGCTTCGGCCAGCAAATCCGTGTGGCAACGGTGCATACGAGGAATGGCAGCAATTACCGCCATCTGACTTACAACGCCAAAGGCCAGCTTGTCCGCGACCAGCTTGAAACACTGGCTCCCACCCTGTATGAATATGATTCCTTTGGCAACAAGACGAAGGAAACCGTGGCTCTTTCCGATGAACCGAGCACGCTCAATTCACGGGTTATGGAATATGCCTATACCCGTGAACAGCAGGAAGAGGGCGTCTACGGACTTGTTACGACGACGGAATACGCAGCGGAAGGCACGCCCATTGTCCGGAAGGAAGCTACGCTGGTTTCTTCATTGAACCCCGTGCTGGAAAGCAAGGTGGTTACGACGGACGCCAGGGGGCATGACAGCGCCGATTGGACGGAATACGGGGAACCTGCCGCCAGGGTGCGGAAAGTGATCCAGCCCGGAGTATCGGATGCAGCCGTGATTCATACCGTGGACGGTTTTACCACCACTGTGACCGATTATGCAGGAATCTCCACCAGCCAGAGTCGCTCCTATACGGCCCAAGGCATGACGATGGCCTATACGGACAGCCGCGGCAATACCACGACGGAAGTGTACGATACAGCCCTGCGCCTCCTTTCCGTAACGGATGCCGCGGAAAATAGCACGTCCTATGCCTACGGGCAGCCGCTGGATCAGCCTACCTGCATCACCGACGCCATGGGCAAGACGGCCTGTTATGCCTATGACGCCAGGGGACGCAAGGAGGCCGAATGGGGAACGGCGATTCAGCCAGCCGTTTTCTCTTACAACGATGCGGACCAGATTACCGGCCTGACGACGTTCCGCGGTTCCTCGGAAGCCATCACGACTGATCCGCGAGAACGAACGGATGGAGACATGACGGCCTGGACTTACAACGCCGCTACGGGGCTGCCCACCCGCAAGACTTATGCGGATGAAACCCACGAGGACACAAGCTACGATACGCTCAACCGCGTTTCCACCTTTACGAACGGAAGAGGAAATGTCATGACGCGCAGCTATGACGCCCTGACCGGGCTGCTGACAGGCGAGACTTATGGCGACGGCACTCCCTCCATTACGGCTGTCTATAACCATCTGGGCCAGCTCACCGGCATTACCGATGCCAGCGGGACACGCAGCTTCACCTACAACCAGTACGGAGAAATGGAAGGGGAAAGCACACTGGGACTTGTAGAAAGTTCCCTGGCGGCAGTGAAGGACGCCTACGGGCGAGCTTCAGGCTATAGCCTGCAATACGGAGGCAGTACTGTTCTGCAAACGGGCTGGGGGTATGATTCCGCAGGAAGGCCTTCCACGGTTTCCCTCAACGCGGTGGCGACTCCGTTTACCTATGGCTACAATGCCGCCAACGGATTGCTGGAGACGCTGAACTATCCCAATACGCTGAAGAGATGGTACACGCTGGAAGAGAAGCGGGACCTGGTGGTCAAGATGGACTACCTGCGCCCAGGAAGCCAGAACTACCCGGCCAAGGTGGATTATACGTATGACGCCCTGGGACGCCCGGCGACTAAGAAGGATTATTTCAATACTCCTACTCCGGATCTTGTTCATACCTACACGTACAATGACCGCAGTGAAGTGATTTCCGATTCGTTGGGCAGCGGCAGAAGCTATAGCTACCATTATGACAACATGGGCAACCGGACCACATCCCTGGAACATGGCAACATGGTCATCTATGTAACCAATCCGCTCAACCAATACACGTCCGTCCGTCCTCACGTCATCATCAACTCCATTCCCGATGCGGCACCTGCCTCCCTGCCGGGAGAATTTTTCCCGGAATATGATGCAGACGGCAACCAGACCCTGGTAAAAACCGCAACCGGAATTTGGACGGTAGCTTACAACGCTCAGAATCAGGCTACAGCCTTCATCAAGGACACTAAACGCATTGAATGCGTGTACGACTACCTGAACCGGCGTGTAGAGAAGACCGTCTACGACGGGGACACGTTGGTGTCCAGGAAGCGTTTCATTTACCTGGGCTATTTGCAGGTAGCGGAACTGGACGCCACCAATGAGACGGAGACGGCCTCCCCCATCCTGCGCAAGACCTATCTGTGGGACCCGATGGAGTCCGTAGCGACTCGCATCCTTGCCATGAGTGTCTTTGACGAAGCCGGTGTTTATCAGGAAGACCTGTACTACACGCACGACTTGCTCAAGAACACGACGGCCTTGTTCGGCATCCAGGGAGGAAGGCGCGCCTTGTATGAATACAGCCCCTATGGAGACATCATCAAGATGGAAGGAAACGCGGCGGAGATCAATCCGTTCCGCTTCTCCAGCGAATATCTGGATGGCGACCTTGGGCTGGTTTACTACAATTACCGCTACTACAACGTACTTGATGGACGCTGGATCAACCGCGATCCGATGGCGGAAAATGCCGGGTTCAATCTCTACTGCTTTGTTAATAATACGTTGCTTCTCGATTGGTTGGGATTAGATATTATTCCTTCCAAAAAGGAATGTATAGATAAGGGGCTGAAAGAGGGTAAACGGCAGATTGAAAAAGCATGTCGAAAGGCATGTGAAGAAGCTCTTGGAGATAGAGCCAGCCATCCCGCTTGTAGCAAGGCTGCTACTCAGGTAGCTGAGCTAGCTCAGAAGGTTGTTGATGAGTGTAGCAAAAAATCTAAGAAGAAACCAGGCGATGGCAAAGGCAATGGTGGAAGTGATGACACCACGAGTCTAGAAGCTGAAATCAGCGCTACATATGGCGGAAAAGACGGAGCTATACGAGCAAAAGCCAAGGGGAAGGTAGGTCTTGATGGGAAAGCCGATGGCAGTACATCTTTCCATCCCTCCCGGCATGGGGAAGACGGTGTTGAGGGTAAAGTACAATTGGAATTTCCTATATGGGGAGGAACCGGATATGGTTTCGTTGGAGGTGGATGGAAGGAAAACCAAGGACGCTCTTGGTCTGGAGGAATCGGATGGAAGAAGCCTATCTGGTAAAAATACTGACGATGAGTAAGAAGTGAACAACTAAATAAATTAGAAATATTAGTGATTTCACTGTTTCCTGCCTCGATGCCGTTGCATCGGGGCAGGATTTTTTTTGATTGATTTGTTTGAGAAATAGTGGGAAATATACTAATAAAGCATCAATGATATATAATATATGATTATTAATCTATACAAGTACAATGTGTATGTTGCTAAAAATAAGCATAGAATAAAAGTGATGCCATCTAATTATCTGTTCTTGCTAATATTTCTAACAAATATTTCTATTTCATTTGCTTCTATTCCAGCTACGTCTAGTCTGCAAGAAGCGAAAGGCATGCCCCCAATAACTGCTGACAAGATGCGTATGCTTCAAGCTTCTTCCGATCAGGGAAATTCTTTAGCTCAGACAGAGCTGGCTATTTATTATTATAAAGGAAACGGAGTAGAACAAAATTTTCAAAAAGCTTTTAACTTGGCCCACCAAGCAGCACTCCAGGGAAATCCGATAGGCCAGAATCTCTTGGGAGCATGTTACAGGTATGGGAAGGGAGTTGCCCAGAACTTTCAGGAAGCAATAAAGTGGTTTTCTTTGGCGGCCCAACAAGGGAATGCAAATGCTCAATGCTCCCTTGGAGACATATACTTGGATGGACAGGGAGTACAAAAGGATTTTGAGAAAGCGGTAAAGTGGTTTGATCTTTCTGCCAGACAAGGAAATGCGAATGCTCAAAATAGTATGGGAGTGTGCTATCAAGAAGGTTGGGGCGTTCCTCAAGACAATAAGAAAGCTGTTCAGTGGTATACTCTTGCTGCCTCTCAAGGGAATGCAGATGGTCAATTTAATTTGAGTACCATGTATGCAAATGGCTTGGGTGATATGAAAGAAAACAAAAAGGAAGCGTTTAAATGGTTGGTACAGGCTGCTCAACAAGGCCATGTAAAAGCTCAATACGGCTTGGGAATAGCGTATGCACGCGGTCTTGGAACGGAACAGAACTTTCAGGAAGCTTTCAAATGGATTTCCTGTGCTGCTGAACAGGGAGATGTAGATGCTCAATATGATTTGGGATGCCTGTACGATGCTGGAAATGGTACTCGGCAAGATAGCAAAAAAGCTTTTGAATGGTATAGATGTGCCGCTGAACAGGGAAATGCCTCTGCTCAATACAATGTTGGACTTACATATCTGAATGAAACAGGAGTCCCTAAAGATGGTCAGGAAGCCGTTAAGTGGCTTTCCATGGCTGCAAAACAAGGATATTTGGATGCTCAATATAACCTTGGAATCATGTACCGGGATGGTATAGGTGTTTCCAAGAATGACCAGGAAGCTTTCAAGTGGTTTTCCTTGGCTGCAAAACAAAATGATCCGGAAGCCCAATACAATGTGGGAACCATGTATGCAAAAGGAAAAGGTGTCCAACAGAATATGCAGGAAGCTCTTATTTGGATGAAGCGTGCCGCTGAACAAGGAGATCAGGAAGCTCAAGCTTTTCTGGATGATTTTTCCAAAAGCGCACAAAGCCCTCATTAAGAATCTATATCTTATTACACGAGGCTCCCGGAACATCCGGGAGCCTCGTGGTTTTTCCATTTTCCTAGTGGATTTTTCGGGAAAGAAGCAGTAGGTTGGGAATTGTTTCCCTGTCTCTCCATGAATACGCCTCTTCATTGCCTGCTGCTCCAGACGCCGGGAGAACTCCTGGAAGGTGAAAAAGACTTCCTCCGGCTGGGGTATGCCGTGGAAGCCTTTCCTTTCATGCAGGACGCCTCCTGCCTGGATGATGCGGAACCGGAAGAACTTCCTCTGCATGCCTATGCTCCCGGCTGGCGCCATGGCGACCTGCCGGAGGTCCGCTCCCTCCGTGCCTCTCTGGTCCGGATGCTGGCCGATCCCCGCTGGCAGAAGGAGGATTTCCTCATCTTTGGAGAAAGTGACGCCGTGCCGCTGGTGGAAGCTGCTACTCTGCGCGCCGCCCTGGAAAAGGAACTAAACGCTCATCCGGAAACGCATCTCCTGCGCCTCTTCCATCACAAGGCCCATTCTCCCAACGATCCCCGGAAAGTGGTAGCATCCCTGCACTTTTCCGCTTTTCAGCCCGGCAGGGAACGGAGCAAGGCCTCCCTCTACGTCTCCGGCCTGTATGCCTTCGTTGTTCCTTCCGTTCACCGGAAGAAAGTGGCGGATGTCCTCTGCCATACGCCGTTGCCTCCGGACCGCGCCCTGGAACTGGCCGCCGCCCGGGGGATGCTCAACGTCCGGGCTACGGAAAGCAACCTCTTTTACCAGAAGCCCAGGACGCAACGGGCTCAAGCTGTCTCTGAATCCGATACTCCGGAGAGCTCCATCGCCGTCTGCCTGGTCGTACGCCATCTGGAAAACCTGGACAGGCTGCTCTCCCTCTTCATGGCCCAGCCTTACGGAAACTGCCATGTCTTTGCCGCCGTCAAGGGAATGACGGCGGACAACTTCTCCTCCCTCGTCCTGCCGCGCTATGAACACTGGATCAGGCAGGGGCGCGTCACGCTCCGGCACTATCCGGGCAAGAACCAGGTTTCCGATCTGATTGACACGATAAGAGGAGTGGAACTGTCTCCGTACGACCTGTTCGTCTTTCCCAGGGAAGAGCTGCTGTGCCCTTCCGGACTTCTGGAACGCATCAACCGATTGCATGCCCGGCTCTCCCCGCATCACTGTTCCTGTGAGCGGGGGGAATGCCGCATGTTGACGACGCGCAACGGCGTCCAGTACGCGGAACCTCCCGCCAAACCCGCCAGGCCGCTCTTCTACACGCTCACCCGGGAAGCGGCGGAATGCCTGATCGCGTGTGAACGGAACCCGGCGAAGATTGCCGGGCTTTACCCCGACCGGCAGGACCCGGAACACGGGGCCTACGGAAATGATGCCGATGCCCTGATGATGCAGCTTGTCCGCCATTCCGGAGGCTGGAACCTCTCCGACATCGAAAAAGAGATATTTCTCATGGTTCGTCCCTCTCCAGCGGTCAGCCTGAACAATCCCCTGGTGGAAATGGAGGAAAACCTGCATGAAGCTATCACGGATGATCCAGCCAGTGCCGAATACCTGGTGGAACTGGAACATCCGTACTGGACGGACAACTTCCGCATCCTGGGCGTGAAGGGCTGCCGCGTGAAACTTCCGGAAAAAGCAACTATCCTGCGCTTCACGGAGCGGGAGCTTGTCCTGCAATGGGAGCGATGGGGAAGGGAACAATTCATCCGTGACAAGGAGGAGGGGCCCTACCGCCTGCATCATACCGCCGTCCTGCGCAGGAAGGCGGCCTGCAATCCCGGCAGGAGGCAGGAATCCCTTGATCTGGTGGAGAGGGCTTTGGCCGCTCCCCCGGTGCGCTGGGGAGTGTGTGCGGTGGCCTTGCCCAGGGAATCCTACTATTGGCTGCGCGACTGGATCGAATTCCACCTGCGTGCCGGAGCCTTCCGCGTCGTGATTTACGACAACACGGGCAGCACTGGGAGCCGCAGGGTTGATTCCGTCTTCCAGGCGGGCCAGTTGCAGCGCAGCGGAACAAGCAAGAGGGGAGAGGAATATGGAAGGCTGACGGCACATTTGAGTGACGAAGATATTAAAAACAAGCTCGACGGTCTGGCGGCCCGGTACGGAAGGGAGCGGGTGCGCATCGTGCCGTGGCAGCCGAGAGATCCGGAGACGGGGCAAATCATCCACGGCCAGGTGGAGGCCTATGAAGACTTCATCCGCCGCTGGGGGAAGGAACTGGACTGGTGCGCGTTCCTGGACGTGGACGAATACCTCTACTGCCGACCCGGAACGAGTGTCGGCACCATTCTGGAACAGGTGGAGTCAAAAACGCCCGACGTGTCCCGGATCATGCTGAAAGCCTGGAAATTCCGCCGGAGATGGAGCAAGGACGGTCCGCGGGACATCCGCCGTGACACGGTGCACCTGCCGCAGGCGGACGGCGGAGAGAAGAATTTAGTGCGTTTACGCGACGTCAAGGCGGCGGACATCCACTGGTACTGGCAGATGAGGCATGGAACCCGGAGAGTAACCGCCGACCCGGAAGGGCTGGCCTTTTGCCATTACAACGCATCCGACAAGGAAATGGAGAACGGCCCTCTCCAGACCTTGATCCGGCCGCGGGATTTTCTGACGGCGGAAGTGGATGAGCGTGCCGCTGTGGAAATGAGGTAAGGGAGGTTTCCCTCCCCCTCATTCCATGAGGGGGGAAAATTCATTCGGCGAACCCTTCCATATATGGAAAGAAACATGTAGAAATACTCTCATGACCATGAAAACATTATCTGGAACTTTTATTGCCGCAGAAGATGTCATCGAAGAACTCCGCCAAATCCACCATGTGCTGGACCTCCTGTCCCAGCAGGGGGGTGGTTCCGGTGAGGTGGTGTGGGCCAGCCAGGCGACGCTCGCCAAGCGTTATGACATGTCCAAGTCCAACATGTGCCGCTTGTTGGCCGGTGGAATGGAAACGGGAAAGATTAGGACAAGGCAGCCCAACGGGGGAGTGCGCAAGTACAATGTGGAAGATGTGGACGCCTATGTCCTGTCTGTTTCCTATGACGTGGAATACCGCCTGCGCCGCTGAAGCCGGTTCCTGACATTCTCTGTAACCACAAAATCCGTCGTTAAAAATCAGCCCCGCGTTCTTTTGCGATGCGGGGCTGATTTTCATGTTCCGATCCGAAAGCCCTGTTTAGTGTAGGGCTAGTTTTTCCATGGCTTCAGCTATCACTTCATCATCCGGGCGGAAGTAGATGCGTTCAATGACCTCGCTGTCATGCCCGACAATGAACCGGCACAAGTCCGCAGGAACATTCGCCAGACGCAGAACAGTAACTGCCGTTGCGCGCAGACTGTGGAAACTCAGAGGGGCAAGTCTCCTCCTGTTTCCTTTCGCAGCTGGAGGATTCTTTTCAATGTATCCGAATTTCTTCAGCAGAGCGTTGAATTCGATGGAAAGTTTGCTCGACGTATGATCCGCCTGCGCGTGACGCATTGCCGCTACCGGAAATACGTAATCGCTCGCACGGTTGGCAAGTCGTCTGTCCAGAACTTCCTTCAAAGGCAAGATAATGGGCTTGTTCATGTGTCTCTTGGTTTTTTGGGTCGTCATCGAAATGATTCCACCCTCCATGTCAATTTGCTTCCATTGGAGTGTAGCGATGTCGCCCAAACGCTGGCCTCCTGTATAAAGGCAGACGCGTATCATGTCGGGCCATTCTCCCGGCAGGATTTCGGTCAATCGTTGAGCTTCCTCGACTGTGAAAGCGCGCCTTTCGGTAGCATCGGCACGGTTGATCTTGTTGGGACGCACCCCCTTGAAAGGATTGTACGGAAAGAGCCGTTCGTTGACTGCCTGTTGAAAGGCCGCATTCAAACCGTATAGGTAAATGCTTACCGTCTTGGAACTCAGCAATTCCAAATATTTTTCCATGAACCTTTGCGCCTGGGCCTCCGTCACCGTGTCCAGGGGCATTTCCTGTTTGGGTCCCAGAAAGTCGAGAAAACACCGGATAGCCTTCCCGTAACGAAGATTGGCGCGTCGGTTGGGACGGTTCGCCAGCCATTGATGCAGATGATCCTTGACGCTGGGCATGTATTTTTTGTTTCGCAGGACTGACTTGGCCTTGTTCCCGGCGAGTGAAACGATAACATCAACATTTAGAAGTGCCCCTTTTGCTTCCTTCTCCAGCTCTTCTGCAATGATGCGCGCCTGAAGTTCAGCTTCTTTCATGGCGGCGTTCTTCGATTTACCTGGAGTAACCAAGGGAGTGATCTTGATGCCGGTGGTACGAACCTTGAGTTTGCCTCCAACTCGGAAGCAGGCGTACCAAGTGTCTTTTCTTTTGATAATTCCAGCCATAATGTTGTGGTGTTAGCGGTTTTGAATCTGCTATACACCGGAAAGTCGATGTATAGCATAGTGCATAACAAAACCATGTAATAGGACTGAATATCACACAATCTGCTACCAAGGGAGGCCTTGTAAAATGAGGGGTTTGCAATAACCCTGAAGGCAAAAAATGGAGCGGATGATGGGATTCGAACCCACGACATCAACCTTGGCAAGGTTGCGCTCTACCCCTGAGCTACATCCGCTTGAAATGAGCCAGCGAACCGGAAACGGCCGCTGAGGGATTTATACGCCTATCACGGGAAAAAGCAACCTTTATTTTGGCTATTTTCTCATCCGCATTCATCCCCGCTCTGCCGAACTGCATCAAAATGCGGCTTATCAATGAAATTCTCTCGTCAGACGCGAATACACATTCTATGCTGTGACGGCATGAAAGAGCTCCTCATCACCCTTATTACGCTGGCAGGCCTGTTTATCGGCGTGTATTACCATGATTCCCTGGTGGGCGGCGGACAGGAGGATCAGCAACAGAAGACGGAAACTTCCGTCTCTGGACAATAATCACCGGCAATCATGACCCCGGCTCTCCGGAATCCCTGTTTTTCCGCTATTCTCTGCGGCACGGCGCTGCTGGCCCCGCCAGCGCCGGCTCAGTCCGCTGATGGAGCCGGTCTTCTGGCTTCCACCCCGCAATCCGTAGAAGATTTGCAGCGGATTGAACGCCAGCTTCAGCAAATGCTTCCCCGGGTGCTTCCCGCCCTGGTCTGCATTGAATTAAACAACGGCAGCGGCTCCGGCATCCTGGTTTCGGAAAAAGGCCTGGTCTTTTCAGCGGCCCACGTTGTGGACAAGAAAGGAACCACGCTCAAAATCATCCTGCCGGATGGAACGCGCCTTCCAGGAAAAACCACGGCGCAAAACAGCAATTCGGACGCAGGCATAGCCAAAATCACATCCCAATTGAACAAAAAACTGCCCTGCGTGGAAAAAGCGGAAAAAATGCCTCGTGTGGGGGACTGGGTGTTCGCGCTGGGGCACGGCGGGGGGCTGGACCGGAAACGCGGCCCGATGGTGCGCCTGGGGAGGGTGGTTTCCCTCAAGAACGGCGTCATTCAGACGGACTGCAAGCTGATTCGCGGGGATTCCGGCGGCCCTCTTTTCAACCTGGATGGAAAGCTGATTGGCATTCACAGCAGAGTCGGTTCCGGTCTGGAAGACAATCTTCACGTGCCCATGAAGGATTTCAACGCTCTGACGGAGGAGACAGCGGAAGGAAAGACCTCCCTGACGCCGTCACCGGAACAGGACAGCCAGCCATTCTCCACTCAGCCATCATGAAATTTCCTTTCTGCATCTGCCTGTTTCCCCTGGTTTTCGCCCTGTTCCACCCCGCTCTGGCGGAAGGAAATAACGGAAGCCTGGATTTTGAACAGAGAATCAACGGGAAAGCCGTTCTGAAAACTATCGAGCCCATCCGCGAACGTCTTCAGGACTTGAGCGCAGTTTTCTTTTCCGGTCACGATGTTGTGATTTACGGCATTGTGCTGAGCCCGGACGGCTACATCGCCACCAAAGCCTCGGAACTCCATTCCTACAGGGATCTGACCATCCGGGTAGGTTCTTCCAAATATGGGCAGTTCAGGGAAATTGGCTCGGACCCGTCCACAGACATCGCAGTAGTGAAAGTGGAAGCCGCCGGGCTGCACGCTCCCGGCCCCGTCAGCAATGATGCCGCCATGGGAACCCTGGTAGTCAGCAACGGCTCCACTACCCGTACGTCCAGACGGCCCCAGCTGGGAACCCTTAGTGCGGAGCAGCGCCCCATCCCGAACGGAGACACCGCCTACCTGGGCGTCGTTTTCGGCACCCCCTGTACCATTCAGGAAGTTACCAAGGACGGCCCCGCCGCCCAAGCCGGAGCCAAGGCCGGAGATGAGATTCTGGCGGTGGACGGCACGCCCGTTACTGCTCTGGACGCCGTTTCCCCCATTCTGTCCAGGAAAAAAGTTGGAGAAAGAGTGACACTGGAAGTCAAACGCAAGGATAAAAGGTTATCCTACACCATCACGCTGGGTTCCAGACGCCAGGCCCTGGGAGGAAACGCTCCTGAGGATTCCAATGACCTGATCAGCGGCGGGTTCAGCAAACGCAGGGATGATTTCCCTATGGTCCTCCAGCATGACACCCCTTCCCGGTACACGCTGATGGGTGGCCCGCTGCTCAATCTCAAGGGGGAACTCATCGGCATGAACATCGCCAGAGTGAACCGGGCGGAAAATTACGCCCTGCCCATCAGCGTTGTGCAGAAAAGCGTGCAAAACATCCTGAAAAACGCGCCCCAGCCGGAAAAATAGCTCAGGAAAATACCGGAACATTTTATTTTCCCGGTACGGAAGAAGCTGTACGTTTGCCTTTCCTTTTCCCCTGCGTGGCACATCCGGCGAAACAGGACGGATTTACATGCCGGGAACATCAGCGGCATCCGGCACCGTCTTGGGTTTCACGGTAGGATCATAATGGACGGCTCCCGTCACACGTACGCTTCCGTCCGGAAGAAAGACCATGGAGGGGGCTCCCACCACCTTTTTATAGTACTGCAGCTTTTCCATGGTTCCCCGGTAGTTGATGCGGGAATACGCGCTCAGCATGGGGGTAGTGGGGAAGAAAACATGGACATTCGCCTTGCCGTCCACCATGCACTGCGGACGCGTGGTCCCCAGCCAGTCACCGATGCACACGGCATTGTAGGCCACTCCCGTATCCGGATCCTTCGTCTGCACATACAATTTCTGGATTCCCCGCACGGCAATAGTGCAAATGGAAAAAGTGCACCGCTTGGCACTGGACGGAATGGCCACGGTCTGGGACCACATGGGTGTTCCCGTCCGGACGGCAAACAGGGATTTCTGGGAAGCAAACATGTCCTTCTGGTTGGGCATTTTTACAACGGCCTGCACATGGTAGTTGCCCTCACGGGACAAGTCATAGAAATGACGCAGGTCAATCTTGCGGGAAACGCTCATGCCGGCAGGAACCTTGAGAGGCGGAAACAGGGCAAACTTGGACTGGGGGAGTTCCGCCCCCGCAGTGGAATGCTCCACATGGATATCCAGCCAGGAGGAATATTCCCGGCTCTTCAATTCCACCGGCACGCCGGAATTGTTGGTAATGGTCAGCCTCATGTACATGGCTTCCCCGCTGAGGAACGTCTTCTTTTCCGGAACTACTTTCACGTAAATCTGGGCCAGGGCCCCGGACGCCCCCAGAAGGGCCAGCAGCATTGCAAGGATATGTTTCATGGTATTGGTATGTTAAGTATTGTCGTTAAACGGGTCAGCGGGCATTCCGCACGATTCTGAATCCCAGGTTGTCCCGTCTTTCGCCGCGGGAGCGCAGGTATTCCACCCGGTTGGAGATGCCGGGCTGCCTCCAGTCTCCGCCGCAGGCCACCGGTCCCGGAGGCTCCTTCACGCGCGCAGGATCCTTTTCCATGGAAGAAGTCCATTCCATCACGCCGGAAGCCATGCCGCACACGCCGGTCTTTAAATCATGATCATTGCTGTATCTGTCAATCACCAGCGTCCTGTCCCCCTTCTCACCCGTTTCCAGCATATTCCCCAGAGCCATCCACTCCCCGCGCTCGGGCAGGCGGTAGCGCGGTTCTCCGGGGGCCACGGGCTTCCAGCTCGCATACGCCCAGGCATCCCAGAAAGTGACGTTGACGACGGGAGAGCGGGGTGTTATTTTCCTGCCTTTCCATTTGCCTCCCGGCGTGGAAGCCGCCTTCCACATAGCCTCCCAGTCCTGGGGAATATGGGAAGCAGACCTCTTGTCCGGCTGGTCCGGGTGGGAATATTCCTCCCTCAGCTCCGGAGTGAGGCGTGCCCACTGGTCCAAAAACAGGCGGTAGGATTCCAGGGTAATTTCATGGGCTCCCACAATCAGTTCCCCTCCTCCGGGAAGAGTTACGCGGACTTCCGTATGATCGCTGGCGGAAAAATCCGGATAATGTTTAGGAGCCGGAACATGGGGACGGGATACGGTTTCCTTCTCCCGGGGGAATAAAAGAAGAACGGCAGCCGCGGCTATCCCCGCGCCCAGCAGGCCCGTTCCGGCCCAAAGCAGCCTTTTTCCGGCTTTTCCGCGGGATTCCACGGGGACGGTATAGCGGTGGGTGGTAACCCGAGGGGAAAGCCCCAGCTGTTCGCGGACCGCAGCAACCAGCTCCATAACCTGGTCCCATTGCATCGGCTTTCCGTTCTGCCCTTCCCTCATCCATTCCAGCAGGGTGCGCATCCGCGTGGTTCCGGGCACATCCGGAGTCACCAGAAGAGGCAGGCCGATGCCCAGGCGCTTCATCTGGTCGCGGGATGTTTCTTCGTGAAAGTCACCGGGCACGGCCGTATTCATCAGCCGCACGGCAGACTTGTCATCCAGGAAAATGTGACGCGGCTCCATGATATTGAAAGCGGTCCGCAGACGCTCATACCTGCCGCACACGTTGCCGACCGTTTCAATCACTTTCAGCAAATCCTTCATGGACAGGGTCTGCCCGCGGTCCAGCATGGACTGGAGGGATGAGCCTCCCAGCTGTTCGCTGGTGACGAACCAGTATCCCTGGGCCTGGGACGCTTCATAGACGGTGCCCAGCACCGGAGCATTAATGGCGGCGCGCGTGCGGGCCTTCATCAGAAAATCCTCCACGCCCACCCCCTCCGGATTGTCCGGATCCAGCAACTCCAGAAACACGGAACGGTCCATGCCCTGCTGGATGGCCTGATAAAGAATTCCTCCGCGCGTGCGGCCAATGAATGCCACCAGCGTGTAATCGCCAAAGTTGTGGGGAAGATCAAACATTGGACAAATCAGGCATCAGGGAGGCAAAAGGGATTCATAAGACTCAGAAACCGGAGCCGCCTCTACAGGGGGAAGCAAACCGCCGTCATAAATCTCGGGCAGTCCGGAAGGGGAACTCTGGTTCATCTGTTCCAGTAAAAATAGCACGGGAGGGGAAGCATGGCAATCCATCGGTTCTCCCTTGTAATACAATTTAGCGGTATATCCGTAATATTTCAGGCTTCCATAAGCAATCGTCTCTTCTTCCGTCAGGGGAGGCATGTAGTAGGTTATTTCCATGATTTCCTCACCGTCCGCCCAATCCGCGGGTTCCGTAACGCACCGGGAAGAAGGCTCGGGCGCGTGCGTCTTTTCCACTTTCTTCCCATTGACTTTGTCAAAAAACTGGACAATGACGCGCAAATCCTCCGGCCTGACATTCAGGCCATCCTTCATCAGAATAGGCACCATCAGCTTGACGCGCTCCCCGGCGGGGCATTCCGGATCCCGGTATTCCAGAATAGTGCCGAAGGACATATCCCCCCGCAAATCCGCCGGGCTGGAAAAGCCGGCCTGGAGGTGCCGCGCCGCACGCGCAAAATATTTCCCCGCCTTCTCCCGCTGGGTATATACTTTCAGAAAAAACTCCCGTGACTTATCCGCATTCCTCAGCCATTCATAGGTAAGTCCATAATAATAAAGCACCACCGGATTATCCGGCTCCAGCCTCATGGCCTGCTCCAGCTTCACGACCGCTACTTTGAGGTCACCTTCAATCTGGGCGTAACGAGCCGCCTTGACAAGCTCTGCCACTTCCTCCGTCATGGGAGGCATGACCTCGTCCGGATCCTCAGCAGGAAGGGATGCCCCGCTAGCGGAGTCCTCCCCTCCCGCAACGGCCGCGGCCACCGGTACAGAATCGGCAGCCGGATCTGACAAATCGGCTTCCCGGAGCATTTCTTCCACGGAACGGGGCTTTTCAGAAGGGGGTGCCGGAACATCCGCCATATGCACTGTCTCCTCTGCCGCCCCATTCTCAACGACTCCGGCCGGACGCTCCTGCTTCTCCCGTGCCGGAACGGGAACAGGCTTCTCCACCACTTTTTCCACCACCACGGTACGGACAGACAGGCTGAAAGAAACGCCCACCATCAGCAACAGAACAAACGCCAGCCCACCCAGCGTCCAGCAGGCGACGCCGAACGCACGGTCATTGGCGCCCTTTTCCGGTGGAAGGGATTCGCTCATACGGCACGTTCCTCGTCCTCCTGACGGGCAGGCGGCCCGCCGGCATCAGGAATTTCTTCATAATCCACTATTTCTCCTCTGTAGAGAGACAGAAGAGCCTTCATGAAATCTTCCGCGTTATGGGGAGAATCCTCCTTCCGGAAGCCGCCGTAAGTCAGGCCGTCCAGCCTGATTCGGGCTCCTCCGCATTCCGGTTTCAGCGTCGCTATGGCCAGTCCCTTCAGTTTCCATCTGCGCAAATCCAGACGGGCAATGTCATCCACGCGGAAAACCACGCCGGCGGCCGTCACCTCTTTCCCGCTCAGGGACATTTTCCTGCCGCGCGTTCTCACCAGGAAAAACAGAGCCACCATGGCAAGCGCCAGGCAAATGCACCCGGCCACCCACTGTTCAAAAATTTTGGAGGCGTCATACGGGTGGTCCACCGGCTTGATGGGATAGTGCTTTTCCCCGGAATAAGATTGCCACGCAGCGCTCCAGCCCTTGCCGGGGGTGGACATCAGACTGTAATCCGCCAAAATGTCAGGCCACGGCACCGCGTTCCGATTCACGTCGGAAGGAATTTCGTAGCCTTCTGGAAAATCCACGGTGCGCGCCAGAACAATGCGCTCCCAGTCCCCCGCGGACGCCCCTTTCCCGCTCACCTCACGGTCAAACACGGCTCCAGCGTCCACGAACGCCTTGTGCATGAAAAACTCCAGGTTTTTTTGAGGGTATCCGGTGGAAGCATCATAATAAAAATACACTCCGAACCCCAGAAACATGAGAGCCATGATAACCGCCCTGCCGGTAAACCACATGGTCGGCTTACATTCTACCGTGTCAGACTGCATGCTTCCTACATACCAGCAAATCCATGCCCTTGACCATAAAAAAAGCGCACCTCCCCCTCCTTTGCGGGAAAGCGGAGCGTCCTGTCGCCCCACGGATATCCGGAACGCACGGCTCCGGGAGAAAAAACAGGGCGGCATTCCCTGCCGGGAACGCATCCGGAAAATCTTTCCCTGTCTTCTTCTTGGCTTGATTTATTTTGTGAAAGTTAAATAATAGCACGCGCAGGGATTCCCCGCTCCGGCAAAAAGGACCGGAAACGCTGTAATCCCTTACGCCGGCCCGCATTATTTTTTCCGCATATGAGACCAAGTCACCCTCAATACCGCCGCATGGACGCCGACCCCGGTTACAATTCCCAGGCAGACGACCAGGTGGACGCCGATATGGAACAGGCCCAGCTGAGGCTGGAACAATTGCGGAAAGAAAAGGAGGAAGTGGAAAACTCCCGCCGCCGCCTGGAAGAATGCCATATGCGCAAAGCCAGGTTTATGGACCAGCAAAATGAGCTGGGCGACCGCATGGTCAACGCTGCAGACCTCATCGGCCGGGAAGTGGAAAGCCTCCGCCAGGAAAGCAATGAACTGGAACAAATCCACATGGCGCTGACGCGCAGCCTGAAAATGCTCAGCACCGTGCGCCCGGATGAATGGCCTATTGAAAATACGGACAACCTCATCAGCCAGGGCCAGCAGGTCATTGACCGCTGCGAGGAGGAATTCGCGGATGCCGTCCAGCAGTGCGCGCGCATGCAGCATACCAAAGTGCTCACCGGGGTGCGCCGCTCCAGCAAAGTGCGCATCAGCTCCCGAGAATTCATGACCCAGTTCCTCCAGGGCCTTTCCTTCCATCTTCCCCTGCTCCTGATTGCCCTCATCATCCTCTTTTTCATCTGGATTTTCAGCCCTTCCGCATCATGATTAAAAGAAAAACCAAACGCCGTTCCTCCGAACTGGCAGAACTGGATCGTGCCTCACGGGAAATTGAGAGCCGTATCCAGGAATTGGAAGCCTCTCTCAAACGCCCGTCCCAGCAGACCCGCATGCGCCTGGACCGCAATACCATGCCGCCTCCCGACCGCGTTCGGGAGGGCAACCAGAACCGGGCACTGCGTGCCGTAGTGGCCCGTGACGGACGCGCCACCAACATGAGGCGGGAACTGCGAGAAAACTTCATGCTGCTGGGCCTGCTGATCTGCGCCATCGCCGCTTCCTTCTGCTGGATCGTCCGCCTGCTGGAACAACAGTAGGCAGCCCCCCTTCTTTTCCGCATCTTTTCTACATTACACCATGAGCACGCCCCAAATAGACGTAGCCTACATTGCCAAGCTGGCACGCATTGACCTGACGGAGGAAGAAACAGCGCTCTTCTCCAAGGATTTGGACAAAGTCCTGGCCTATATCACCAAGCTGGAATCCTACGATGTCACGGGCATCGCCCCCATGAACCATCCTCTCCCGGCAATGGATGTGATGCGCGAAGACATTCCTGAAACCGGCTTCACCCAGGAAGAAGCCCTTTCCAATGCCCCTCAGCAGTCCCAGGGGCAATTCCGCACACCCAAGGTGGTGGAATCCGCCTGATCCTCGCGCTTCCTTTTCCCTTCACCTTTCAACCGTCTTTACCCTTTCCTTCTCATGTCAAAAATTCAAGGCACCCTAGCCCAGTGGCGTGACCGCCTGCGCCGCAAGGAACTCTCCCCTGCCGAACTGGTCAACCTGACGGCGGACGCCATTGAGGCGGACCGGACAACCAACGCCTACATCTCCTTTGACCGCGAAGCAGCCCTCCACGCCGCGGCCGGAGCGGATATTTCCAGCCCCCTGGCCGGCATCCCCATCGCCGTGAAGGACAACATCAATATCCTGGGCCAGCCGACGCGCTGCGCCTCCCGCCTTCTTTCCCCTTATGTCGCTCCTTATGACGCCACCTCCATCCGCCTGCTGAAGGAGGCGGGCGGCATCCCGCTGGGCCGTACGAACATGGATGAATTCGCCATGGGTGCCAGCGGAGAAAACTCCGCTTACGGCATCACGCGCAACCCGGAAGCCCCGGACCGCATTCCCGGCGGCTCCTCCAGCGGCTCTGCCGCCGCCGTCGCATCCGCTACCGCCATTGCCGCACTCGGTTCCGACACGGGCGGTTCCATCCGGCAGCCGGCCGGGCACTGCGGCATCGTGGGCCTCAAGCCTACCTACGGGCGCGTTTCCCGCTACGGGCTGGTAGCATTCGCCTCTTCCCTGGACCAGATCGGCCCCATGACCCAAACAGTGGAAGACGCAGCCATCCTGCTCCAGGCAATCTCCGGACACGACCGGAAAGACTCCACATCCGCAAACTGCCCCGTGCCGGACTTTGAAGCTGCGCTGGGCCGCGACGTCAAAGGGCTGAAAGTGGGCATCCCTTCGGAATACTTTACCTCCGGCAACCATCCGGGCATTTCCGAGGCTGTGCAAAACACCGTGAAACAACTGGAAAACCTGGGTGCGGAGCTGGTGGAAGTCAACCTGCCCCACGCGGATGCCGTCGTCGCTGCCTACTACATCATCGCCTGCGCGGAAGCGTCTTCCAACCTCTCCCGGTTTGACGGCGTGCGCTACGGAAAGAGGGCGGAAGATGCCGCCGGACTGGTGGAACTCTTCTCACGCACCCGTGAAGAGGGGTTCGGGCCGGAAGTCAAGCGCCGCATCATCCTGGGCACCTACGTGCTCAGCTCCGGTTACTATGACGCTTACTACTCCCGCGCTCAAAAAGTCCGCTCCCTGGTCGCCAGAGATTTCGCGGAAGCCTTTTCCAGGGCGGATATCATCGTAGGCCCCACCTCTCCCGCTCCCGCTCCCAAAATCGGAGATTCCGCGCTGGATCACCTCCAGACCTATCTGGCGGACATCTACACGATCCCCGCCAACCTGGCCGGCCTCCCCGCCATGTCCATTCCCTGCGGAACCGTCAGGGAAAGCGGCATGGAACTTCCCGTGGGCTTTCAGATGATGGCTCCCCATTTCCGGGAAGACCTCCTGTTGAAAACCGGATTTGCTCTTGGGAAATAATAGGATTTTTTCAACGTAAGTGCCCGGCATACTGTCTCACCCGCTATCAGAATCATGGACACCCGAGAATTCAACGAAATTATCGCCGCGAACTCATCGTGGATTTCTGCTCTCAGAACGGAAGTCGGCAAGGTGGTCATCGGCCAGCAGGCGCTCGTGGACAGACTAATCCTCAGTCTCCTCTGCAAGGGCCACGTCCTGCTGGAAGGCGTGCCCGGCCTTGCCAAGACGCTCTCCGTAAAAGCCATGGCGGGCACGCTGCATGCACAGTTTGCCCGCATCCAGTTTACGCCGGATCTTCTTCCGGCGGATTTGCTGGGCACAATGATCTATAATCCGGAAGAAAGGCAGTTCACAGCCAAAAAAGGCCCGATCTTCGCCAATCTCATTTTGGCGGATGAAATCAACCGCGCCCCGGCCAAAGTGCAATCCGCCCTGCTGGAAGCCATGCAGGAACGCCAGGTAACCCTGGGTGAAACCACCTACCGTCTGCCGGACCCCTTCCTGGTGCTTGCCACGCAAAACCCGATTGACCAGGAGGGCACCTACCAGCTCCCGGAAGCCCAGCTTGACCGTTTCCTCTTCAAGGTGCTGGTCACCTACCCCACGCGCGAAGAAGAACTCCAGGTGCTGGACCTCATGGCCAGCTCCGCCAAACCGCCGGAAACCTCCCCGGTCACCACGCCGGAACAGGTGGCGGCCTCCCGCGACTTGGTAAACCAGATTTATATTGACGACGCCGTGCGCGGCTACATCGTGGATCTGGTGCGCGCCACCCGTTTCCCGGAAACGGTGGACGTGAAGTTGCGCGGTCTCATCCGCGCGGGGGCATCTCCCCGCGCTACCATCAACCTGGCTCTGGCGGCCCGCGCCAATGCCTTCATGCACCATCGTTCCTTCGTCACTCCACAGGACATCAAGGACTTGGCCCACGATATCCTGCGCCACCGCATCCTGCTCTCTTATGAGGCTGAAGCGGAAAACATTTCCACGGACGACGTCATCGACCACATCCTGACGAAAGTCCCCGTGCCGTGACGGCAGGAAGGCGGACGCTTCCGCGCCCGCCCTTATCCTTCAGGCCCCAAGGGGCGCCTTGCCGGAACCTGATTGAACCCAAACAGGGAAAATCATTTCATGGATAAAGCCTCAGACATTCTCAAGCGCGTACGCCGCATTGAACTGCGCGCCAGGCATCTGGCCACGGAAAACTTCGCCGGGCAATACCAGTCCGGCTTCCGCGGACAGGGGCTGGACTTTGACGACTTCCGGGAATACATGCCGGGAGACGACCCCCGCTTCATTGACTGGAAGGTAACGGCCAGGATGAACTCCCCTTTTGTCCGCCGTTTCCGGGAGGAACGGGAACAGGCCGTCATTCTGGCGGTGGACGTCAGCGGCTCCATGCACTACGCCTCCTCCGCGGCCCGCGTCTCCAAACTGGACTATGCGGCGGAAGTAGCGGCAGTGCTCGCCTACAGCGCTGCCCAGAGTGGAGACAAATGCGGCCTCCTCATCTACGGGAACAGCCACTCCCATTACATCCCCCCGGCCAAGGGAGTCAAGCAGACCCTGCGCATCGTCCGCGAAATCGTAGCCAGTAAAAACGATGGAACCGACCAGAACATTTCCGATGTAGCCCGGCAACTTGTCCTTTCCCAGAAAAAAGCGGCCATGGTCATTATGATCAGTGACTTCTGGGGCGAAAACAACAAAGCTGCCCTGGGGCAGATCAACTTCAAGCATGACTTCATCCCCATCCGCATCGCAGACCCGATGGAACTGCATCTGCCGGATGCCGGACGCGTCATCCTGAAAGATCCGGAAACTGGCAAAAGCATGTTCCTGAACCTTTCCCGTCAGGATGTCCGGGAAACCCACGCCAACGCCGTGCATCTGCACCGCGAGAAATGGACGCAGGATTTCCGCCGCCTGGGCATCGACTTCCTGGACTTGCAGACCACGGACAACTTCATGCCTCCCCTCCGGGCCCTTTTTGCCAGAAGATCCCGTAAATTTTCACGCTAATCCTCTTCTCCGCCAGACATGCCAACCCCCGCCACTTTTCAGTCCCCACCCACGGCAATTCCGGAACCGCCGGCGTTTCCCTCCCTGATGGAAACACAATCCCCGGATGCCTACTTCCAAGCGGGCTTTTGGGATGCGTGGGGCATCTGGATTATTTTGGCCTCCATCCTTCTGGCCGTTGCTATCGCCGTCATTGTGCTCATCCGCAGGAAGGGACGCATCCCCGCCGCGCCGCTCAGCCCGTCGGAAACCGCTATCCGGGACATCTCAATGCTCCGGAACACGCATCCCTCCCTCAGGCAGGCCGCCGTGGAATTTTCCCTGATCCTCCGCAAATATCTGGTAGGAGAAACCAAAGACCCGGCGCTATATGAAACCCAGCAGGAATTCAACCGCCGGGCGGACGCGCTCACCGCGCTGCCTTCCGAACTCCAGGCCCCCACGCGCGATCTGCTGGACCGCATGGCTTCTCTCAAATATGAACCGGACACCCCGGAAAACGATTCCATGGTCAACGAATTGGCGGACGCCACGGTCCAACTCATCAATGATATAGAAGCGGACGCCCACCGGACGAAGGAAGAAACGGACCTTGTCGTCAAAAAATCTTCACCCCGCTTCAACCAACGCTAGCATACCATGACGGAACACTTCCAATTTGCACAACCTGAATGGCTTTATGCCTTACCCTTCATCTTGTGCCTCATCATCCTCCGCCGCAGGCGCGGGGCGGAAGGCTCCATCACCTACCCCACCGTACGCTTCATCGCTTCCCTGGCGCGCGCGCCGCAATCCCTGGCTGGGAAAATAGGCGCCCTTTGCTTCGTTCTGGCGGCTGCCGCCATCGCCATCGCCCTGGCGCGCCCCCAGCACGTGGAAGACAAAACCTTCCGGACAGTCAACGGCATCGACATCATGATCGCCTTTGACCTTTCCTACTCCATGGAAACACCGGACATGGTTCTCAACCGAATGCCCATCAACCGGCTGGTAGCAGCCAAACACGTCATCACCCAATTTGTTGACAGCCGTCCGGACGACCGCATCGGCATCGTGGGATTTGCCGGAAAAACAAAATCCTTCTGTCCGCTCACGCTGGACCACGCCCTGGTCAACAGCATCATCCGGGATTTCCATCCGCGCATGATCCAGGCGGACGGCACGGCCATCGGCTCCGCCATTGCGGCGGCGGCCACCCGGCTGGACGACCGTAAGGACACCAAATCAAAAATCATCATCCTGGTGACGGATGGCGCCTCCAACTCCGGCCAGATATCCCCGCTGGTAGCGGCGGAAAACGCGGCCAAGCTGGGTATCAAAATTTATACCATTGCCGTAGGCACGGAAGAAGGAACCCTGGCGAACGGCATGGTGGTGCAAAGTGAATTTGACGAACCCACCCTGCGGAAAATAGCCCAGCTCACGGGCGGAGAACACTTCCGGGCCACCAATATGGCCTCCTTCAATAAAGCGTTCACCTCCATCGGCAAGCTGGAAAAAAGCGAAGCCAAAGTGCAAACCGTCCGCCACATTGAAGAATACTTCATGTACTTCCTTGTAACGGGAGCCGCGCTGGCGCTTCTGGGCCTCTCCCTGCAAGTGCTCAAACCGACCCCCGCCCCGTAATACGATCTTCACCCGTCATGACTTTCCTTTATCCCAACGTTCTGTACGCGCTCATTCTCCCGGCCCTGCTCGCGGCGGCGGCCTGGTGGCTGTGGCGCCGCCGTTCCAGAAAATGGGAAGTGCTCGTCTCGCCGGAATACCGGCGGGAACTGGTTCACGCTCCGGCCACCTGGCACCGGGTGCTCCCCGTCATTTTTGCCGTGCTGGCGTCCATCTTCGCCATCCTCTCCATGGCGCGTCCGGTGGACGGCTACACGGAGGTAAAGGAAATCCCCAAATCGCGCAACATCCTCATTGCTATTGACTGCTCCCGCTCCATGCTCAGCAAGGATGCCTCCCCGACCCGCCTGGGAAGGGCGAAAACCGCCGCTTACGACCTGCTGGACGCCCTGCCGGGGGACAACTTCGGCATCATCATCTTCTCCGGGGACGCCGTCCTGCTCATGCCCCTTACCCATGACCATAACGCATTAAAAGAAACCATTGAACAACTTCAATTCGGCTGGGTCTCCCAAGGGGGAACCAACCTGGAAAACGTTGTGCGGCTGGCCCTTCAAACCTTCAAACGGGACAAGGAAGCGGACGCCAAAAACGCCCTCGTCATCCTCAGTGACGGGGAAGACACCGTCAACATCACCTATAAGACTGCGGAAGCCGCACGGCAGCACCAGCTTATCATCGTGACGGCGGGCATCGGCACAACCATCGGCACCACTATTCCGGATGAGCAATCCCCCTCCGGCCTGTACCGGGACCGTCGCGGCCAGCACGTCGTCTCCAAGCTCAATCCGGAAAGCCTGCAATACCTGGCCAGGCAAACGGAAGGCCAATATGTCCAACTCTCCGACGGAGCGGCGCTGAACCGCTTCGTCAAGGATATCGCGGACCGTCTGGATACCACGGAAGGCAAGGAAGAAGTGCGCCGCGTGCCGAATGACCGCTATATCATCTTTGCCGTTCCGGCCCTCATCTGCCTGCTCCTCACCCTTCTGGCGGGAACACGCTGGCGCTCCTTCCGCCGTTCCGGACGCCGCGGTATGACAGCTCTGACTGTTGCGGCGTTATTCTGCGTTGGGCTGCTGGGCCCGGAAGCGCAGGCGGACACGCACGCCCTGGACAATGTCACGGATTTGATCCGGACGGGAAAAACGGAAGAAGCCGTCAAATCCATTGATGAAATGCTCGCTGTTCCCGACCTGGCGGAAGAAACACGCCAGGCCTTGGAATTCGCCAAAGGATGCCTGGAACAAAAAGCGGATAACCCCAAAGAAGCCGCAGAAGCTTTCTCCCAGGCGCTCCTTTCTCCCAAACCAGTCCTCCAGGCGGATTCCCACTTCAACCTTGGCAACCTGGAAGCCGCCCAGGCCCGCAAAACCATGACTTTCTCCAGGCCGGAAGGGGAACAGCAGCAAGCCCGGCCCTCTTCCATTGACGACCAAATTAAGGAAATTGACGCCCGGCTGGCAAAAATACCCGTTGCGAAAAAACATGTTAAGGAGGCCGTCAAACGTTTCGACGACGCGCTCTCTGCCTATGGTTCCCATGAAGGAGCAGCGGCCAACAAGGAGGAAATGCTCCGTTATGATCAATCCCTGGACGAATACCGCCGGCAGCTGGAAGAATTAAAGAAGAAATTGGAAGAAGAGAAGAAAAAACAACAGGACCAGAACAAGGACCAGAACAAGGACCAGAACAAGGACCAGAACAAGGACCAGAACAAGGACCAGAACAAGGACCAGAACAAGGACCAGAACAAGG